>ERZ1643251.32-NODE-32-length-281649-cov-9.746500_pt1 | contig 281649 bp, 247 predicted proteins | sample MGYA00579261_ERZ1643251 | MGnify/ENA primary metagenome ERZ1643251 (study PRJEB29033, sample SAMEA4952267) | chicken gut metagenome | biome: Broiler Chicken; feature: Gastrointestinal Tract; material: Caecum | place: Ireland | collected 2018 | study: Broiler... | reverse complement strand
TGTTTCTTATCAAAGAAGAATTTTTCCCATAGACACAGAAAATTTTACGCCCTCTAAAATTAGCCCCGGAGGGACCCCGGGGCTAATTTATGCTTAATCTTCTATATCAGAGCCAACATGTGCTAACATTTTTTTGACATCATCATTCGCATTTATGACCTTAAAATGTACATTGGGATGCCGTTTTTGAAAAACAATAAATAGTTCATGGGCAAATCCTTGCCCTATATCATCGATTCCATCAAAATCGAGTACAATTTCCTCAAATGATTCGAACCGTGCGCTTAAACGTTTGGCTTGAGATCTTGATACAGGAAAGCCGTCTGTAAAAATATTTTTTAAAGGAATGTGCGTTTTTATAAAACCGTTATCTACATCTGAAAACATATCGAACACCTCCTTAATACTAACTTTGCTATTGTTAGGCATAATCATTACAACAATAGTACCCTTTATGTTTTTTAAAATTTCTAATTCTGGAATAGATCCTACATCCTTTGTTATATCGAAATGAGGGTTATGTGTAAATATCTTACCACTTGACAAAACCCCGAAATTTTCAATCATTCTTGATGTAAAATAAATTCCTTCACCTGTATGATTTTCAGAATCTGTTGTTAGTTTTCCTTTAAAAAGTTCAGTTACTGCATCGTCTAAACAATCATACTTACAGTATTCTTTAATTTTTTCAAATATACCTATTCCATTATCTTGTATTAATACTTTTGTTGTGCAAAAATTTTGAGCAACATGAACGATTATTTCACTTGCATTGGAGTGATCTATTGCGTTATTCATCATTTCAGTAAATGCATATTGCCAAATTTTATAAACATTATCTGGTAGATTTTTTACGACATCTTCGATTATATCACTAAAAATTTTGTCTTCTTCTAATAATTTGTCTGTGTAATAAGTTTTTTCAAAAGTTATCTCATTTAAAACATACCCATTTTTAGTTCTTTTGATCAGCTCGTCATCGCATAGTTCTTTTATATATCTATACACAGTGGTTAAAGATATACCAAAATTGTCTGCGGTTGTTTTCGCAATAGAGACATCATTTACTTCTATTTTTTCTAAAATATATTGTTTTATTCTTTCCTTTGTTGTTTTTTTTAAACTCATTTCACCCTCATATTTACTATAATATTGATTTCTTTAACTATAGCACAAAAAAAATAACTTGTATAGTTAAATTATTTATTTTTTAGGAGTAAAATGTTATAATATAAACGATTAAAAGGTGGTGAAATTATGGCCTTATTCAAATGTCCCGAATGCGGACGGCAAATAAGCAATAAAGCAGTAAGTTGTCCAGGATGTGGATACCCAATATCAAAAGAAGTGGAGAACGATAAAACAGATCTTCAGAAATTGATAGACGAAATTTATCAAAAACATAAAGGAGATCCAGTATATTCTGCGAAAGAACTTCAGGAGCGAACAGGAATGGAGTTTAAACAAGCCATGTTCTTGATTAAGCAAAAACAACGCAGCCCGGAAGTAAAAGCAGAGGAAGCGCGGATTCGAGCAGAGCATAAAGAAAGGCAGAAACAGATTAATCAGCAGATAATGGGAAACTTTGAGAAACTGGGGAATGCATTTGGGAAGTCCAAAGTTCCTCATTGTCCTCGTTGTAAATCTACCAGCATTAGCTATCAGGACAAAATAAGCTATGGCAGGGCAGCAGTAGGCGGCATTCTCGCCGGCGGAACAGGAGCGGTCCTTGGGGGCCTGACCGGGAAGAAAGGACATGCAGTATGTCTGAATTGCGGAAAGCGCTGGAAGGTTTAAAAACCAATTGGTTATATTTCACAATTTCCTGTATACAACAGGTTGGCAACAAAAATGTTATTTTTCCTCATAAAATCGCATGATAATATTATCCCGCGTTTAATACGGATATCAAAGATCTGAACGACATATCAGGCGGTTTGGCCTCCGGGGCCTGGCCGCCTGATATTTTTCGCAAATTCAGGCTTGCAATCTGCAGGGGAATCCGGTAAACTGTATATCAGATATAAACATTCTTGTGCTTTCGCACACTGATTCCACAGATACAATTTCATATTGAGACGGCAGGGAAAAGAAAAGGGGTAATTATGACATACGCACAATTCCTGGATATGCTGGAACAGGAGATCTGTCTGTTGGCGGAAGAAGAGGAGCATATTCACAGAGTACGTGTACTGAAGAACAACGGCGTGAAAATGGATGGCTTTTCCTGCTGCGTCAGAGGACGAAAAGAGCAGCCGACGGTTTACGTGAATCATTATTATTATGAAGGTATCCACAGAGGCGAGATCCGTAAACTGGCGCAGCAGATTCTGAAAGTGCAGAGGGAAAGCCTGCTGGAAAAAGGAAATGATCTTCTGCAGGTGCTGGAATACGAAAAAATGAAAGAACGGATTTATTACCGTCTGATCTCGCGGGAGAGAAATGAAGAACTGCTTCGGGATGTCCCGCATCTATTCTGGCTGGATCTGGCGGTAGTGTTTTATCTGAAAATCCCGGAAGAGATTATTCGCAGCGCAACTGCGTTGATTCATAACAGTCATATGAAACAGTGGGGGATTGATCTGAAGGAACTGTACCATATTGCTGCGGAAAACATGGAGGAAATCCCGGTTATGTTGGAACCCATGGAGCAGCTGCTGGAGGGGTATGGTCTGGAAGGGAAGACCAGCGGTATGTATGTGCTGGGGATCCGGGAAAGGGAGTACGGCGCGGCTGTGATGCTGAATCCTGATGTGCTGCGCCGGTGTTTCCGGCAGATCGGGGAAGAGTTTTATGTGCTTCCCAGCAGTATCCATGAAGTGATCCTTCTTCCGGTCAGTTATTCGGGCAATCCGGCAGAATTGGAGGCGCTGGTAAAGGAAGTAAATGAGACCTGCGTAACCCCGGAAGACTATCTGAGCGGACATGTGTATCGTTATTTTTCTGATACGGGCGAGCTGAAAATATAAAAAAATTATAAATATTACGGATTTATTACAAAAAACATTTGCTTATTTCCTCAACTTAGTGTATGATAGTTGAGGTAATAAGCCATGCACCTGTAGCTCAGCTGGATAGAGCACGGGCCTCCGACGCCCGGTGTCGCAAGTTCGAATCTTGTCAGGTGCATTTTTCATATGCAAAAATGGCCGGCTGCTGTCGGCAGAGGTACACAATGATTATTTTGACAGGAGGTTTGATATGGAACAGATGAAGTGGAAAGAGTTGTTTATGAAATACAAAGTTCAAATCGGAGTTGTTGTAGCGGTAATCCTTGTGGTAGCTGTGGCGGCGCTGGCAGGAGGCGGAAGCGCGGCGAACCAAGAAAGTACGGCTGAGGAAGCGGCGCAGGGCAGCGACGCGGAGACGACAGAAGACACAGCGGAAGCCGTGGAAGAAGAGCCGAATGAGCTGGAGGAGAATACTCATGCCTCTATTGAGCGTCTGATCGAGAGATACTGCGAATATATGGCGAGCGGAGATGTGGATTCTCTGGAAGCGATTGTAGACGTGCTGACGGATGAGGATAAGGCAAGCATACAGAGCCGCTCGGCGTTTATAGAAGCTTATGAGAATGTGACTTCTTACACAAAAGACGGTCCGGTGGAAGACTCCTATATTGTATTTGTATGTTATGACATGAAGCTGATTAATATCGAAACCAGCGCGCCGGATATTATCTGCCTGTATGTCGGCCCGAAGGATGAGAGCGGAAACCGCCTGATCCATTATGGAGATATTGATGAAAGCATGCAGGAATATGTGGCGGAGCTGGAGCAGGATCCGGATGTGCAGGCGCTTTACGACGATGTCCGAACCAGATACCAGCAGGCACAGGAACAGGATCCTACGCTGGCGGAATTTATTCAGAGAATCAGCGGAGAGCTGACGGAAGAATCAGCTGAGAGTCAGGAGACAACAGAGACAACGGAGACGGAAGAGACAGAGGAACCGGCTGAGGAGACTGCGGATACTGCCGAGGCAGGAGAAACCGCAGAATCTGCAGAAACGGCGGAGGAAACCGGTGAAGGAACAGTTCTGAACCGTCAGACACGAGTCGCGGAAAGCGTCAACATGCGTGCGGAAGCGTCAACGGATTCCGAGAGGCTGACATTGATCTATCAGGGAGAGACTGTAACACAGATCCAGGCTTACGACAATGGCTGGAGCCAGATTGAATATAATGGGGTAACCGGATATGTTATGACCGAATATCTGGAAGGCAGTTCCGCTTCGGCGGATACCTCCGGGGAGGAACAGAGCGCCGGAACATCTTCCGAAAGCCGTCAGACAAGGGTGACGGAAAGTGTCAACATGCGCGGGGAGGCCTCAACAGATTCCGAGAGACTGGCGTTGATTTATCCGGGAGAGACTGTTACACAGATTCAGTCGTATGACAATGGCTGGAGCCAGATCGAGTATAATGGGATGACCGGATATATTCTGACAGAATACCTGGAATAGAAAAGTAAAAAGCTCCATACCCTAGTAGCAACTACCAGGGAAAGGAGCTTTTTTATGTTATCAGGAGCAGACAGAGCCGTTTTAGATGAGAGTTTTCGAAACGCGCAGATGGGCCGGGAAGCGATCAACGCAGTGATCGGGAAGGTAGAGGATGATGATCTGGCATTAGATCTGAATCGACAGGCCTGCAAATTTGTGCAGCTGGAAGAGAAGCTGCAGAAGGAGTATCAGAAAGCAAAAGAGACGCCTCCGGAGGAAAAACTGCTTAACCGTACTATGTTGTGGGGAGGCATTCAGATGAATACGCTGCTGAATGCAAGTACAGAGCATCTGGCAGAACTCATGATCCAGGGAAATACCAGAGGAATTACAGATTTAATGAAGGTTGTGAAATCGAATAAAAGCGTTCAGAAAGAATATTATGAACTGGCGCAGGAACTGATGGATTTTGAAGAAAAAAATATCGAAAAATTGAAGGCTTATTTGAAATAAGGCATGTTTTGCATTGACCGTGCCTGTCGGGAAACGACCGGCCGGCGCGGCAATGGATTATTTACTTCTCTTGGCAAATTTGATAAGATGGTGAGGGAGGAAAACAGATATGATTCGTTTAAATAAATATATGAGTGAGGCAGGGGTCTGCTCCCGCAGGGAAGCGGACCGTTTGATCCTGCAGGGCCGCGTTCTGGTGGACGGGAAAACTGCACAGACCGGAATGCAGATTCAGGAAGGTCAGAAAGTGGAACTGGACGGAAAGCCCGTCGTGAAGAAAAAAAAGGAGCGGATTACTTTAATTGCAGTCAACAAACCTCGCGGGATCGTCTGTTCGGAGGTCAGCCAGGGCGGCGATCAGAATATTATAGAGTTTCTGGGATATCCCAGAAGGATTACATATGCAGGCAGACTTGACAAGGATTCGGAAGGTCTGCTTCTGATGACGGATGATGGCGATCTGATCAATCAGATGATGCGGGGAGCGAATCTTCATGAAAAAGAATATGAAGTCATGGTAGACAGGCCGTTTAATGAACGGTTCCTGAAGGATCTGGAAGCGGGGGTGTATCTGAAAGAATTGGACGTGACCACCCGTCCGTGCAGAGCGGAGAGAATAGGAAAGCGCAGATTCCGGATTATTCTGACTCAGGGGCTGAACCGCCAGATCCGCCGGATGTGCAAAGAACTGGGGTATCATGTACAGGAACTGAAGCGGGTACGGATTATGAACATTCGCCTGGGACATCTTAAGACCGGCGGGTGGAGGAATGTAACGGACCAGGAACTGGAAGAACTGCTGGAATTGCTGCAGACAGACAATACAGAGACGGAGGACTGACAGAATGGATAAACTGACACGCATACGGGAGCTGACCGCCCTTTTGGGTAAAGCGTCCAAGGCGTATTATCAGGAAGACAGGGAGATCATGAGTAATTATGACTATGACCGTCTCTATGATGAACTGGCGGCACTGGAACAGGAGACAGGGGTAGTGCTGGCCGGGAGCCCTACAGCGGAAGTGGGATATGAAGCGGTGGACGAGCTTCCCAAGGAACGACATGAGAGTCCGATGCTTTCCCTGGATAAAACCAAGGACGTGGCGGCACTGGCGGATTTTGCCGGAGACCATGAGGTGCTTATATCTTGGAAACTGGACGGCCTGACAGTGGTGCTGACTTATAACCAGGGAGAACTTAAGAAAGCCGTTACCAGAGGAAACGGAGAAATCGGTGAGGTAATTACCAATAATGCCAGAGTGTTCCGCAACGTGCCGCTTTCAATTCCATGTACTTCAGAAGTGGTACTGAGAGGTGAGGCAGTGATCCGGTATTCGGATTTTGAACGGATGAACGCGGAGATACCGGAAGAAGAGGCCAGATATAAGAACCCCAGAAATTTGTGCAGCGGATCTGTGCGTCAGCTGAATAACGAGATTACAGCACAGAGAAACGTATATTTCTATGCGTTTTCTCTGGTGCGCGCCGATGGGGTGGATTTTGAAAATTCCAGAGAGAGCCAGTTTCGTTGGATGAAATCTCAGGGGTTTGATGTAGTAGAGTATAAAAAAGTGACGGGTGCAGGCGTTCCGCAGGCAGTGCGGGAATTCTCAGACGCGATTCCCGGGAATGATCTGCCGTCGGACGGACTGGTCTGCATTTATGAAGATATTGCCTATGGACAGTCACTGGGCAGTACGGCAAAATTTCCAAGAGATTCTATTGCATTTAAATGGAGAGATGAGATCCGGGAGACTACGCTTGTCAGGATGGAATGGAGTCCGTCCAGAACCGGTCTGATCAATCCTGTCGCCGTTTTTGAACCGGTGGAACTGGAAGGGACGACCGTCAGCCGTGCCTCCGTTCATAACCTGAGTATCATGAAAGCGCTTAAGCTTGGAATCGGAGACCGGATCACGGTATATAAAGCGAATATGATCATTCCGCAGATCGCAGAAGATCTGACGGGAAGCGGCAATATCGAGATCCCGTCTGTCTGTCCGGTCTGCGGAGGGACAACCTGTATTCAGAAAACCAATGACGTAGAGTCTTTGTACTGTACCAATGCTGAATGTCAGGCAAAAAAGATCAAGGCATTCACGCTGTTCGTAAGCCGGGATGCCATGAATATTGACGGTCTTTCGGAGATGACACTGGAAAAATTTATAGGAAACGGATTTGTCAAAGAGTATGCAGACTTGTATCACCTGGATCGGTACCGGGACGAAATTGTTCAGATGGAAGGATTTGGAGAGAAATCTTTTCAGAATCTGATGGATAGTCTGGAACGATCCCGTCATACTACTTTGCCGAGGGTAATCTACAGCCTGGGAATTCCTAATATTGGCCTGGCCAACGCAAAGGTGCTTTGCCGGGAATATGGATATGATCTTGACAGTCTGAGGAGTGCGGGAGCGGAAGATCTGAGCCGTATTCCGGGAATCGGAGAAGTGATCGGAGCCGGAGTGGAGACTTATTTTGCCGATCAGGAGCACAATCGCTGGCTGGATGATCTTCTGAAAGAACTGGATATTCAGAAAGAAGAAACAAGCGGACAACCCAGGAATCTGGAAGGAATGACGATTGTTATTACCGGGTCGTTAAATTATTTTGAAAACAGGAACGCTTTGAAAGAAGCGATTGAAGCCAGGGGAGGAAAGGTAACGGGAAGTGTTACTTCCAAGACAGATTGTCTGATCAACAATGATCTGACATCCAATTCATCAAAGAACAAAAAAGCAAAAGAACTGGGCGTTGAGATCCTGGCAGAACAGGACTTTATGGATCGGTTCCTGAAATAATATACAGGAGGACTGACTATGGATGAACTGACAAAACTGGAACAGTTTCTGCCGAAAATCCTGGAAATCGGCGGTTCCCTGATCTGGGCGCTCGCCGTCCTGTTTATCGGGCTGAAACTTTTAGGACTCCTGCGTAAAATACTGCGCAGAGCATTAGACAGATCCAGCGTGGACACAGGAGTAGTTCAATTTCTGGACGCGCTGGTAAAAATTGTATCCTATGTAGTACTGGCACTGATATTGATGTCTCATTTTGGTATTCAGACGGCTTCTTTTATCACGCTTCTGGGTACAGCCGGCGTGGCAGTCGGTTTATCGCTGAAAGAGAGTTTATCCAATATCGCCGGCGGAATCGTGATTCTTCTCACAAAACCTTTTTCTGTAGGCAATTATATTCAGACCAGCGGAAATGAAGGCACAGTGGTGGAAATCAACCTTTTTGCCACGATTCTTCATACGGCGGACAACCGGAATGTGGTTCTTCCCAACGGAGCTCTTGCCAACAGCAATATTGTGAATTTTTCTGCCAATGACACACGCCGGGTGGATATGAGCGTGGGAGTGGCTTACGGCACAGATTTGAAAAAGGCGAGGGAGATTATAGAAGGAATTCTGAACGCAGACGAGAAGGTCCTGAATGATCCGCCTTACATAGTGGCTGTGGACAGTCTGGATGACAGCGCAATCACCATTCTGGTACGTCCCTGGGTGAAATCGGAGGATTACTGGGATGTGAAATGGAGAACCATGGAACTTTTGAACAATCGTTTGACGGAAGCCGGAATTGAGATCCCGTTTCCGCAGATGTCGGTTCATATTCAGAAGGGCTAGTTCTGCAATCTTAAACAATTGTTCATGAAAAGTTTATGGAAAATCCACAGAGAAAAAGGTATACTAGGAAGCGTATGCAGGGGTGAGATAAATGGATGTAAATGAGATCCTGGAGAATGTAAGATCCGGACAGATAAAGATAGAGGAAGCGGAAGAACTTTTAAAAAAACTGCCGTACGAAGATCTGGACTATGCCAAGATCGACCAGCATCGGAAGCTGCGCCAGGGATTTGAAGAAGTTATTTACTGCCAGGGCAAAGAACTGGAACACCTGATCGGCATCTGCCGCCGGATGGCGGGAGAGAGGATCAACGTTCTGGCGACCAGAGCGTCCGCAGAACAGGCGGAGTCGGTCATGAAAGAGCTGCCTGATTTTCAATATGATCCTGCGTCACGCATTCTGAAAGCCATATACCACGAGACTCCGCAGGTCGGCAAGATTGTGGTCTGTACCGGGGGAACCGCGGATATTCCTGTAGCAGAAGAAGCAGCCAGTACGGCGGAGTTTTTCGGGACCAGGGTAACGCGTCTTTTCGACGTGGGCGTGGCAGGCATCCATCGCCTTCTGAATAACATGGATGTATTTGAATATGCTAACTGTGTTATTGCAGTTGCCGGCATGGAAGGCGCTCTTCCGGGCGTAGTGGCCGGACTGGTGGACGTGCCGGTGATTGCCGTTCCCACCAGCGTGGGATACGGGGCGAATTTCGGAGGCCTTTCCGCGCTGCTGACCATGATTAATTCCTGCTCTAACGGAATTACCGTAGTCAATATTGACAACGGCTACGGAGCAGGTTATGTGGCGACACAGATCAATCGACTGGCGGTGAATGGACATGAAAAGAATCGGTAGAATTTTAACGAGCCGGCTGGTGCTGGTAGGACTGGCTATAATTCTGCAGCTGGCATGGTTTTTCTTTTTTATGGAGCGGCTGACCAGTTACTCCGTGTTTATCAACGGATTTTTCCGTGTGGCCAGCATCTTTGTTCTTCTTTATCTGATCCGCAAGGATGAAAGTTCGGCTTACAAGATCGCATGGATCATCCTGGTCATGGGTCTGCCGCTTTTTGGAGGCATCTTGTATCTGCTGATCGGCAACAAAAAGCCCAGCAAAAATCTGGCGGTCCATATGGCGGAAGTGAAAGGCGAGATGAGCGAGGAACTCGTTCAGAACGAACAGATACTGAAGGAGATAGAAGAGCATGCTCCGGATGTGGCGGGAAATATCCGCTATTTGGGTGAGTATGGTCCCTATCCGGTCTGGAAAAACACACAGGTGAAATATTACCCGGTAGGAGAAGCGATGTTCGCGGACATGCTTCGGGATCTGGAAAAGGCGGAACATTACATTTTCCTGGAATATTATATCATTGAAGAGGGGATTATGTGGAATACCATGCTGGAGATTCTGGAGCGGAAGGTCCGGGAAGGCGTGGATGTACGTTTGATCTACGATGATGTGGGCTGTGTGTCCAAACTGCCGTATCAGTATGCGCAGCGAATGAAAGAAAAAGGAATCAAATGTATGGCGTTTAACCGCTTCGTGCCGTTTCTGTCAGTGGTAATGAACAACAGGGATCATCGGAAAATTCTGGTGATCGATGGTCATACCGCTTATAACGGTGGGATTAACCTGGCGGATGAATATATTAACGAAAAGGTCCGTTTCGGGCACTGGAAAGATACCGGCGTGCGGATTTACGGGGAAGCGGTCTACAGTTTTACACTGATGTTTCTGGAGATGTGGAACGCGTTCCGGGAACCGGATCTGGATTACAGTATCTTCCGTCCGCGCAGATGGCATACAGATTCTTTTGAAAGCGACGGTTATGTTGTCCCCTATGCGGACACGCCGCTGGACAATGAAGAGCTTGGAGAGAATGTCTATATCAATATTCTGAATCAGGCGAAAGATTATGTCTATATCGCTACGCCGTATCTGCTGATCAGCGATGAGATGGAGAATGCGCTCTGCCTGGCGGCGAAGCGAGGAGTGGATGTGCGCATCCTGATGCCGGGAATTCCGGATAAACCGGTGGTATTTTTCATGGCCAAATCTTACTATCCGCCCCTGCTGAACGCAGGCGTGCAGATCTATGAATACACGCCGGGGTTCGTCCATGCCAAATCTTACGTATGCGATGACCGGATCGCCACTGTGGGAACGATCAATATGGATTTCCGGAGCCTGTATCTTCATTTTGAATGCGGGACTTTCCTGTACGGCTGCAGGGCGGTTATGGACGTGAAAAAGGATATGGAGGACTGTTTTAGGCAATGCCATCAGGTGACATTCAGCGATTGCCGCCAGGGCCTTCTGGGAAATCTGTTTACTTCGGTGCTGCGTGTGCTTGCACCGTTGATGTAGAGGGCAGTCCGTGCATGGACTGCCGGAAAAAGGGGATAACTATGAATGTGTTGTTTTTTTTGACGCCGAAAAGCGAGGTGGCTCATCTGCATGAGGAGTGGACGCTTCGCCAGGCTATTGAAAAATTAGAGCGTAGCGGGTATTCAGCGATTCCGCTGATCGACCGCCAGGGACGTTACATAGGGACGGTGACAGAAGGAGATATTCTCTGGACACTGAAAAAAAGATATAATATGAATCTGAAAGACGCTGAAAATGTATCGATCCTGACCGTGGACCGCAGAATGGACGTACGTCCGGTATCTATTGACGCTACCATGGAAGATCTGGTGCAGACAGCCATGAACCAGAATTTTGTTCCGGTGACCGACGACAAAAAGATCTTTATCGGAATCGTTACCAGAAAAGATATTATCAGGTTCTGTTACGATGCATATGTCAAAAATCAGAAGGAGGAAATGTGCTATGAAACTGGAAGAATTGCAGAAAGCCATGATTGAGGCCATGAAGGCGAAAGACAAGGCGAGAAAGGAGTCCATCTCCGTGCTTGTTTCCGCTGTGAAGAAAGCCGGCATTGACGCGGGATGCAGAGAGGATATCCCGGAAGAAATGGTAAATCAGGCTGTTTTGAAGGAGATCAAGACGGTGAAAGAACAGATCGATACCTGTCCGGCATCCAGAACGGATCTGCTGGAAGAATATCAGGCGAGATACGCGGTTATGAATGAGTTCGCGCCGAAACTTCTGAGCGCGGAAGAAGTAAAAGAAATTCTGACTTCGAAATTTGCAGAGGTGCTCGCCACAAAGAATAAAGGCATGATTATGAAGACGGTGATGGCAGAACTGAAAGGCAAGGCTGACGGCAAGGTGATCAATCAGGCGGTTGCGGATCTGACGAAATAGGCCGGAACTTTTGTGAAAAAAGCAGTTGACAAACCGGATGATCCGGCATAGAATATAGAACAGAAAGAAGAGAAACCGTTGAGAAAGAAGAGTAAGCTTTCCGATGAAGTCACAGAGAGCCGCAGGCGGTGGGATTGCGGTATGGAGCGGATTGCTGAATGGACTTTCGAGGGCAGCCCGAAATGCGAAGAGTAGGAACTGCCGGGAACCAAACCCGTTATCAATGAGGAGCGTATGATAGTACGCGTAGAGTGGACGAACGTCAATTTGAGTGGTACCGCGATTATAGTAGATATTATAACCGTCTCAAGCATCTGCTTGAGACGGTTTTTTTGTACGAAGATCGCAGATCACTCCACAACCGGGTTTCTTCATTTCGAAAATCATGATAATCATTGGAGGAATGAAAAATGAAAAAGAAAGCAGTGAGCATCTTATTAACCATGGCAATGACGGCAGCGGCACTTTCCGGATGCGGAAGTACGGGAGAAAGCGCAGATTCCACGCAGAGCACAGAAAATGCGGAAGAGACTTCCGCAGGAGATACAGCAGCGGACGAATCGGAAGGAAGCGCCTATAAGGTAGCGGTGGTAAAACAGATGGATCATGCTTCCCTGGATGAAATCGCGAACGCTGTGTGTGAAGAGCTGGATCAGCTGGCGCAGGATAACGGAGTGACGATCGAATACGAGGTGTATTCCGGACAGGGAGATCAGTCCGTATTGAATCAGATCGGAACCCAGGTGATCGCGGACGGCGTGGACGTGGTGATCCCGGTAGCTACCCTTGCGGCGCAGGTAATGGCAGTATGCGCGGAGGATACACAGACGCCGGTGGTATATGCGGCGATCTCTGATCCCGAAAGCGCGGAGATGACGGGGATCGATTACGTGACCGGTACATCCGATGCGCTGAATACAGAGTTTATCCTCGACATGATGCTGGCACAGAACCCGGATGTACAGAAGGTAGGCCTGCTGTATTCCCTGTCGGAGGCAAATTCCGAGAAACCGATCGCGGAGGCGAAAGCATATCTGGATGAAAAGGGAATCGCATATGAAGAGATGACCGGCAATACCAATGACGAAGTGATCGCGGCAGCCAGCGCGCTGATCGCGGACGGAGTAGACGCGGTGTTTACGCCCACCGACAATGTGATTATGGCCGCCGAGCTGGCGATTTATGAAGATCTGGCGGAGGCAGGCATTCCGCATTACACAGGAGCGGATTCTTTTGTCCGCAATGGAGCTTTTGCCACCTGCGGCGTAAATTATACAGAGTTGGGACGTGAGACGGCCGATCTGGCATACGAGGCCGTAACCGCTGGTATGGAAGGTATGGAAGATTACTATCTGATGGACGGCGGTATTATCACCGTGAACACGGAGACGGCCGAGACACTCGGGATAGATTATTCTGTGTTTAATGATATGGGAGAAGTTGTGGAAGTGACGACGACCGAAGAATAATTCTCCGGAGTCAGGAAAGGATGAGAGTATAGTATGCTTTATGTAGTTCAGACAGCCCTGGAGCTGGGATTTATGTATGCGCTGGTGGCGCTGGCGCTGTTCTTGAGTTACCGTATACTGGATATTGCGGATCTGACTACGGACGGGACATTTGTGCTTGGCGCGGCCGTTTCTGTGACGGTCGCCGCGGCCGGGTATCCGGTTCTGGCAGTATTTGCCGCATTAACAGCGGGGGCGTGTGCCGGATTTGTGACCGCGTTTTTACAGACGAGACTGGGTGTCCCGTCGATCCTGGCCGGGATCGTAACGAATACCGGATTGTATACGGTCAATCTGATGGCGATGGGATGGAGTTCCAATGCGAGTCTTTTACGGCAGGATACCCTGTTTACACTGCTGAAAGACACCGGTATCGGCGGCGACTGGTATGAAATCTTATTGGCCGGAGGGATCACGGTTCTGGTCTGCGTGCTGCTGGTTGCTTTTCTCAAAACCAGGATTGGTCTGAGCATCCGTGCCACCGGAGACAACAAGGAGATGGTGAGAGCTTCTTCTGTCAATCCCGCCCTTATGATCACGATCGGGCTCTGCATCGCCAACGCGATGACAGCTCTGTCCGGCGCGGTGGTGGCACAGTATCAGAAATCCGCGGATATCAACAGCGGAACCGGTATCGTTGTTATTGGCCTGGCATGTCTGATCATCGGGGAGACGCTGACAGGGAGAAGATCGGTGACTCGGGGAGTCGTTGCGGCTGTGATTGGAAGCGTCATCTACCGTTTTATCTATGCGATCATCCTGACCACAAAGATTGTTCCGATCGACTGCCTGAAGCTGGTGGTTGCCATCATCGTGGGTCTTGCGATCGCCATGCCTACTCTGAAAGAGGGCGCGGCGTTCCAGAGACGGAAGATGGCCGCTTCCCGGAAAGGAGGACGCTGATATGCTGAGACTGGAGAATATAAAAAAGACGTTCAATCCGGGAACGGTCAATGAAAAATGTGCGGTCAACGGACTTTCTCTTCATCTGGAACCGGGAGATTTCGCGACGATTGTGGGGTCAAACGGAGCCGGAAAATCTACGCTGCTTAATGCTGTGGCAGGCAGTTTTTACGTGGATGAAGGGTCCATTGTACTGGACGGAAAAGACATCACGTTTATGCCGGAGCACCGCAGAAGCCGGGTGATCGGACGCCTGTTTCAGGATCCTTTGAAGGGGACGGCGCCCCATATGACGATTGAAGAAAATCTGGCGCTGGCTTATCTGCGTACTTCAGAGGGAAAGGCTCCGTTCAGCCGGATATCCAAAAAGGACAAGGAATTTTTCCGTGAACAGCTTTCGCTTCTGGGCATGGGCCTGGAGGACCGTATGAAACAGCCGGTGGGGCTCTTGTCCGGAGGACAGCGTCAGGCGCTGACGCTTTTGATGTCTACCATGGTACCGCCTCAGCTTCTGATGCTGGATGAACATACGGCAGCGCTGGATCCGGCCACGGCGGAGAAAGTGCTGGAACTGACGCAGAATATCATTGAAAAAAATCATACCACCTGCCTGATGGTGACGCACAATATGCATCAGGCGCTGACGCTTGGGAACCGGACGCTGATGATGGACGACGGACGTATCATTTTGGATATACGGGGGGAAGAGCGCAAAAATATGACCGTAGCGGGACTTCTGGAGAAATTCCGGGTAGGTGCGGGAAAAGATCTGGACAATGACCGGATCCTTCTGTCGGCCGAAAAAGATTCGTGACCTTACAGCCTCCTTTTTCATTTTTTTGAAAAAGGGGGTTGATTTTTTCCCGGGATACGGTATAGTAAACACAGAACATTCATGAAGTTCAAAGATTCAGGGGCATTCGCCCATGAGATTCCAATTAATTCATAATATAACAGCAGGACCGATCAGTATGGATATGTATTCTGTATGGGAATTTCCGCGCTTCCTGATCCTTTTATGCGGGCTTGTGATGATCGCGAAGGCTGATCTGAAAGAGAGGATCATTCCTAATCAGATGATTATGGTATTGCTGGCGATAAGAAGTATACTGCTGCTTCAGGAATGCGTTTTGTCGTCGGATACATGGACACACATTGTGCTGCCGGCCGTATGGGGAACACTTTCCGGAGGAGGCTTTTTCCTGATCTGCAGGGAGATTTCTCGGGGCGGAGTAGGAGCAGGAGATGTAAAACTGTTTGCAACAATCGGATATTATCTGGGAGGAAGAGTCTGGAACTCGATTTTATGCAGTCTTTTTCTGGCTTCAGTCTGGAGTTTGTGCCTGTTTTTGCGTGGAAAAGGAAGATGGAAAAAGAAGATTCCCCTGGCTCCGTTCGTGCTGGCCGGGACGGCTCTGGCGATGCTGCTTGAGACAGGAGGTCAAGATGAGATATTTTATTTCCTGCTGTACCGATGAAGGAAGGAGAAAAAAAGGAAATCAGGATTCGATACTGGTACAGAGGGCGGTGAGCGGCCGGGAGCAGGCGGTCCTGGCGGTATTGTGCGACGGAATGGGAGGCCTGGACAGAGGGGATATGGCGAGCGCTTCTGTAGTGAAGGCATTTTCGGGCTGGATGGAAAAGGAACTTTCGCGGTTACGGTGGACAAGGAAGAAGAAGATCTTTCTTGCTTTGGATCGGGTTTTGAAAAAAGCGGATCGCAGACTGCGCGCGTACAGCGGCAGATACGGCCTTCGGATGGGTACGACAGCCACGGTTTTACTGCTGTTCCGGGGAATGTATTATATTGCGCACGTGGGAGACAGCCGTGTCTATGAGCTGGGGAAAAAAGCGCGGCAGGTTACTTCCGATCAGACGCTGGTGGCAGAGGAAGTGAAGAGAGGACTTCTGACAGAAGAGCAGGCAGGAAATGATCCAAGACGAAATATATTACTGCAGTGTGTCGGGGGGAACGGCTGCATCCCGGAACATATCTGCGGTACGGTGAAAGAAGGGGCGGTATATCTGGTCTGCAGCGACGGATTCTGTCATGAGATCAGTGCGGAAGAGATGAAGGACACATTTTGTCCGGAGCAGATGCAGGACGAGGAAACGCTGGAAGAGAGGTGCAGGATACTGGTGGAACGGAATCTGGAACGGGGCGAACGGGATAATATCTCCGTGATTGCCATAAGGACGGAAAAGGAGAGGCGGAATGCTGGAAATCGGTTCGGTCATTGAGGGTAAATATAAGATTTTAGACGTAATCGGGAAAGGAGGAATGAGTACTGTTTACCTTGCCCTGAATGAAAGAGCAAACAAGCCTTGGGCCGTCAAGGAGGTGCGGAAAAAAGACTACGACAGCTTTCAAGTGGATAAAAAAGAGATCCAGATGATGAGAAAACTGCGTCATCCCCATCTCCCCAGTATTATCGATGTGATAGAAGGCGATGGAACTCTTTTGATCGTTATGGATTATATAGAAGGCCGGTCCCTGGAGGACATTTTGTCAGAATATGGACGTCAGCCTCAGGAAATGGTGATCGGATGGGCAAAACAGCTGTGCGGGGTGCTGTCGTACCTGCATTCCAGGAAACCGGCAGATATTTACCGGGATATGAAACCGGCAAATGTAATGCTGAAACCGGACGGAAATGTGGTATTGATCGATTTTGGCGCTGCGAGAGAATATTGTCCGGGAAACCATGGGGATACGGTTTCTTTGGGAACCAGGGGATATGCGGCGCCGGAACAATACACAGAGACGGAACAGAGCGACGCCAGAACAGACATTTATGGATTGGGTGTAATGCTGTTCCAGCTTCTGACCGGGGAAAGCCCGTATCGGCTGCGACCGGTCCGGGAATACGTCCCGGAACTGTCAGCCGGTCTGGAAACTGTGATTCAGCGATGTACAAAACCCAGAAAGGAGGAACGTTATCAGTCCTGTGAAGAACTCCTCTATGCGCTGGAGCATTATCAGGAGATGGATTCTGAATACTGGGCCATACAAAAAAGGAAGCTGGTCTGTTTTCTTTTTCCAGTATGCCTGACAGCCGCTTTTATATTGGGAGCAGGTGTTTTCAGGGCGCTGGAAAGTCATGCCAGAGGCAGCACCTATGAGGCGTTTTTGCTGGCGGCGCAGAATTCCGCGACAAAAGAAGAGGAATTGAATAATTACCGGAAGGCCATTGATCTGAACCCGGCCGGAGAAACGGCATATCTGTGTCTTCTGAAGTACGGGTTCCTGGACGATGGAATTTTGACGGCGGAGGAGAGTGAAAGGATGCGCGGCATTCTGATTTCATATGGAAACGGAAAGCAGACCAATGAACAGATATTTCGAGAAAACAGAAGAGGATATGACATATTTTCTTATGAGGCGGGAATCGCGTATTTCTATAAATTTGAAGAAGAAAGCAACAAAAAGAATGCCCGTGGATACTTTAAGACTGCGTCGGAATCACGGACGCTGGAACAAAATCAGGTGGAAAGAGCGAAACGTCTGTATCAGATATCTGATTATTACGCGCGGATAGGGATCGTGGACGAAGCGGGAGACGCATCGATTACTTACCGGGAGTATTGGGAAGATCTGACATCACTTTCCGAAGGAAATCTGGTGGCAATGGATAATGAGAGAACCGCGCTTGTGATATATGAAGAACTGGTCAGTCAGATCATATCCAGAACACCGGAATTTATGGATGCCGGAGTGGAGAAAGAAGAGATGTTGGATCAGTTGGAGCATGTAAGAGATCATTTGAATTCGGATTTTTCCGGAAGTCCGAAAGATGGGATTCGGGAAGAGGAAATTCCGGATCTGCAGGAGGACATAGAGACAGCGAGACGAATGGTCTGGTCCGCTTACGGACAGGAGGGAAAGCATGACTGAGATGACAGAATATGTGGAACTGTACCATATGATATCGCGAACCTGCCTGGCAGGCGCTGGTTTTTGCTCGGCAGCCGCCGCGTTTCTTTATATCAGAATGGATATGAGAAAAGTGCTGAGATTCTTCTATGTGAGTCCGGGAAAGAAAAAGGCGTCTTATTGTGTGGACAGAGAGATCCTGATCGTTCACACGGACGAAGTCGTATAGGGAGGGGGAAGAGAATGTACAGCCTGAGACGAAAGAAAGTATTTTCAAAGGCTTTGATGTCGGTGGTACTTATTGCCGGGATATGGTATTGCAAGGGACTCCCGGCTGCGGCAGAAGAGATACAGGTTCAGGAAGAAGAACCTGTACCGGATCCGGAGATCATGCTGCCGGCCGTAAAAGAGATAGAGATCTCTCCGGCTCCGAATGAAAACGGATGGATCCGGGAAGATATAGAGTTTACAGTTACCATAGCGAGTGGAGAAATGCCATATCTGGAGTACAGAAAAGAGGATGAGACAGAATGGACCCGGGAAGAAGAAACGGAGGCTTCGGACAACGGCTGCTGGGTGTTTACTGTTATGGAAGAGGATGAGGAGTATGAGGGAGCGTATTATTTCCGGGCAGGAGACGCGTCAGGAAATGTGTCGGAGGAAACTGCCTATTCTGTAAAAAAAGATAAGGTCGTGCCGCAGGCGGACGGTATTCTGGCAGAGTACGTTGCTTATGGAAAAGAGGGGAGTCCCGTACAGTACCCGAAAGGTCTGTTTGCGAAAGAGGATGGACTGGAAGATTGCATATTCGGAAAGGAAAAGATCCAGGTAACGTTGTACTTTCCGGATGAGTTATCCGGAGTAAAAACGGTACGGTATGAATATGGAGGAACCGAGGGAACGGCGGAATGCCTTTTCACAGAAGAGTATGATGAAAATTATTACTCTGTGGTCTCCTTTCCGATTGAAGCGGAGACCGAGGATACGCTTAAGATCCTTTCAGTTGCGGATTATGCGGGAAATGTGGCAGAACATGAGGATGGTTCGGCTGTGGCAGAGGGAGCGGCCACGCTGGTAATAGACCGCACAGCGCCCGAGGTACAGGCGGAATATCCCCAGTGGGACGGGTATAGCAATGAAAAAGGCTACTGCAGGCCGGAGGACGGAGAGATATCGGAAACGGTCAGGCTGATATTTACAGAGACATATTTTCAGGTGCAGGAAGACATATTTGTCTATCCCGGGATCGCGGTGTATCAGAACGGGGTGCCGATAGTCCCGGAAGATTTTGTGAAATGGGGGGAATTTTCGGAGGGACAGGTCGAGGCGGTGATCTGTTTGCCGTATCTGGAAGGGCAGGAGGCAGATTATCAGATCGGTGCAGTCTGTGAAGACCGTTCCGGGAACAGGCTGGAATGGAAAGGAGAGCTTACGCTGGACGACAGAGCCCCGGAACTGACCGCTTTTTCCGTCACGGGAGAGTCTGACCGGAAGACGGTCGATGGAATCCCGGTATATCAACAAGGATGTGTGAAGATCCTGTTTTCGGTAGATGAACGGGAAGCGGACTGGAATCCGGACAGAGTGTCGATGACGGTCAGCCATCGTGCTTCGGGAACTCCGGCGGCGTATGTAAGGGGAGAGGATCTGGAGTGGAGCACGGAAGGACAGGTTCATCAGGCAGAATATGTGTTTGAAAGCCAGGCGGAGAGCGTGCCGTCTGAATATGTCGCTGAATTATCTTATCTGGATCCTGCCGGAGCGGCTTTAAGTCTGTCGGAGGGGAATCTGGAAGAGCTGAAAGCGGCGGGAGATCTCAATGGGTCCGGGGCCTATGTCAGTAAAGCTTTTATCCTGGACGAAAAGGAACCTGTGCTGAAGGTTGCGTATACCAGGGCAGAACGGCTGGTTCTGGATGAGAATATCGGAAGAGAATATGATTTACAGGAGCAGGAACCGAAAGAAGGATATACGGCTTATTATGATGGAAACATCACAGTATCTTTCACGCTGGAAGAGGACTATGCACTTCCTGTACGGAACGGGGACGAAATGACCGGACTGGGAGATTACGAACTGTCGGTCCTGGAAAAAAGCGGCGCGGCCTGCAGTCCGGATATAGAGTGGAATCAGGAGGGGAACCGCTATGAGGGAACATTTACTTTGGAGGAAGAAGGCAGTTATGTCGTTTCCATGAAATACAGGGACGCTGCGGCCAATCAGGCTGCGTATGAAAGTCCCGTCCTGGTGCTGGACCGCACGCCGCCCCGCATTCATCTGTCATATGCGGATCTGTCTATGGAAGAGGTGTCCTCTGAAGAAGGCTTTTTTTCCAGACCGGTCTATTTAAAAATACAGGTGGAAGACGAGCATGTGCGCAGCCGGGAGCTGTTGGATGTCCTGAAAGGAGCAAAGGCGGCGGACAGCCGGGGCAGAGAGATACAGGAGCATGCTTTGGGCAAATTCCTGGAAGACGCGGATCCCGCATGGATGGATGAAGAAGGACTTACATGGCATCTTCCGCTTTTGACGGAAGCGAACTATGAGATCACGGCAGGATGTGAAGACCTGGCGGGCAACAGATCGGAATATATCTCTGTGAAAAATACGGTGGATCTGACAGAACCAAAGATCAGCCTGACCTGGAGTACGGAACCGGCCGGATTTCTGGACGCGGTAAATTACCGGGATCTGGGATATCTGTTTGCGGACAGGAAGATGACTCTGTCTGTGACGGCAGAAGATATGACATCGGGGATCCGCAGGGTCTGTTTCTTCATTACAGACGAAGAAGGGAATATGGAGGAAAAAGAATATCTCAGCGAACCTTCTTTTCAGGAAGCACATGAAATCACAGTTCCTGTAGGGGGACAGGATTTCAGAGGAAGTATCCGGGTAGAGGTATACGACTGGTCCGGAAATATGGGATCGCGGGAACACGGACATGTGGTGGAGAGTGAAGAAAGACATCGGAACAGCGGAAAGATAGAGATAGAAACACTTACAGAGCCGGGCAGGACAGTGGACGGTACCGCCTATTATAATACAGATATAGATCTGCGTCTGCACCTCCGGGATGAGTGGTCGGGGATCAGAAGCTACGCGTATCTGGGTGGACATACTTTGTCAGGGTCGGCTGACTATGCGAAAGAAGCAGGAAATGATCTGGAAGAGGAGCCGCGGGAAGACGCAGTGTGGGAATATTCGGAGAGGATGACTTTGTCCGCGGCAGCCAACAACGAAAATAATGTTCAGGTGTATGCGGAATACACGGACAACGCAGGACACATGGAGCAGATCGTACAATACTATAATATCGACGTAACAGCGCCGGAGATTATGGTGGAATATGACAGGAATGAGCCGGCGGACGGCCGTTTTTACAACCGGACCCGGACGGCGACAGTCACGGTAAAGGAGCGGAATTTCCGGCCGGAAGATGTGGAGTTCCACATTACCAGTACAGACGGAGTCATGCCGGAGATCAGCGGATGGACTTCATCCGGAGAGGGGGATAATACGATCCATGTCTGCACTGTCACATTTTTTGCGGACGGGGACTATACTTTTACAGCCGGGTTTCAGGATCTGGCAGGAAACAGGGCAGATTACAGCCGGGTAGATGAATTTACGATTGACCAGTCAGAACCGGTTTTGACGGTGACGTATGATAATAATGAGAGCAGCAACGGTTATTATTATTCAGAAAGCCGGAGGGCGGTGCTGGAGATTCAGGAACATAATTTTGCCCCGGAACAGTTTCAGGTGTATGTTACTGCCGACGGGACTCCTATATCGGGAATATCTGCCTGGAACAGCGAGGGCGACCGTCATACGGCAACGGTGCTGTTCGAAAATGATGCGGAATATACGCTGGAGGTATCAGGGGCAGATCAGGCAGGAAATTCTCTGGAGGTTTATGGAGCCGATCATTTTGTCATAGACCGTACGCCGCCGGTCCTGGAAATCAGGCAGGTATCCCATCATTCGGCCAATCAGGGAGAAGTCGCGCCGTTTATTCAGGCAAAGGACAAGAATCTTGATTTTGAGCGCTTTGATATTTCCCTGGAGGGATACAGGAATTTAGAACAGGAAATCAAAGGCGACAGAGGAAGAAATACAGATGGAATGTGGATACAGATGGAAGATTTCCCATATACGCCCGAAACAGATGATCTGTATACTCTGCGGGCCACAGCCTCCGATCTGGCCGGGAATCGGAGCGAGACAATCGTTGCTTTTTCAGTAAACCGTTTCGGGTCTGTCTATACACTGGAGGGATGGACAGATGCTTATTATATTAATGAAGCGCAGGATATCCGGATTACAGAAACAAATGTGGATACGCTGGAATTCAGAGAGATCACCTGTAACTGGAACGGAAACCTGAAAACGCTGGCAGAAGGAGAAGATTATACAGTCCGGGAGAGCGGCTCGGCGGAAACCTGGAAGCAGTACGAATATGTCATAAGCCGCAGCAACTTTGAAAAGGAAGGAATTTACGCGGTAACGGTCTATTCCGAAGACCGGGCAGAAAATGTTTCCGATAATCAGTCCAAAGGCATGACATTAGCATTTGCGGTAGACCGGACAAGCCCCAGCGTCCTGATATCAGGAGTGGAAGACCGCGGAAAATACCGGGAGAACAGCCGCGAGATCACGATAGATATACAGGACAATATCTGCCTGGCAGAAACTGCAGTGATCCTGGATGGAGAGAAAAAGGTATTTTCGGCATCGGAGGTGGAAAGCCGGGATGGAATCCTCATCATTACGGCGCCGGCGCGAAACGGCTGGCAGACTTTGCGGGTGACGGCACGCGACGAGGCGGGGAATGAGTTTGTATCGGATGAAATGCGGTTCCTGGTTACATCGGATATCCTGATACAGTTTTTTATGAATAAGCCGCTGCTTCTCGGAACAGCAGGAGGAATTCTGGCGCTGACTGCCTGTATATGGCTCATCCTGGCAAAAAGAAATGGGGGAAGTATGTGAGAGGGGAATTTTACAGCTGGATTATACTGACGTTTGCCGCTGTGGTAATGGCAGGGATTCTGGGTGCAGTAATCGCGGCCGGTCTGATCACTCGCAAAAAGAAAAAATATTATATGTCCACGGGGTTTCATGCCGGAAGTCAGCTGGGGGCAGTGTACGCCAGACCTCCGGAAACGGTTCAGGATACACAGACCAGCGTGCTGGGTGAAAGCCCTGCGGAAACAGGGTGCCTGGATACAGGCTTTGCATGTCCCTGCGCCATGCTGATCCGCAGAAAGACAGGGGAACGCTCGGATGTGAAACGGCCGCTGTTCCTGATCGGCAAGGAGAGGCAGCGCGCGGATTTCTGGATTGCGGATAATGAAGCGGTGAGCAGAATCCATGCGGGGATTGTCTGCAAGGGAGACGAATACTATCTGATAGACCGGAATTCCACAAACGGGACTTATCTGAACGAGAGGAGGATAGAATCCGGACAGGAAGTGCTGTTAAAGCCGGGGGACCGGATAAAACTGGCGGATGAAGAACTGGATTTCTGGTTGTAAAGTTTGGAGGGGATAGTATGTCCGGAAGCATGCTCATAGCGTATGGGGCGGAGGAATGTCAGGAATTTACTCTGCCGGAACCGGAAATAATGGATCATAGGATTCAGCTGAAGGGGAAGGTGTTGGGAACGGACCGGGGATTGACCGTTTTGTTAAAGTCAGATGGGAAGAGATGGTATCTGGCGAAGGGACGGGAGTATTCTTTGCTTCGGCAGGAAGGAGGTGAAAGAACAGAGGCCCTGTTGGAAGACCGGCTGCTGCTTTGCCTGAAGAGCATGGAAGGAGGGCAGGTATTTCTTTTGTCAATCGACTGCAATGAAACATATCCGGTAATGAAAAAATATGAACTTCCGGGTGCCGGCAGAATACAGATCGGCACGGATGAAGACAGCGCGGTAAACTATCATTTTGGAGATTACATTTCCGGAAAACACGCGCAAATACTCAAAAAGCAGAATCAATGGAGAATCTGTGACAGCAGCAGGAACGGAAGCTGGCTGAACGGGGAAAAAATAACAAAGGAGGTGCCTTTAAAATTCGGGGATCAGGTTATTATATTCGGGCTTCAGATTATATGGCTGGAAAAATATTTTGCTGTGGGCGTCCGGTTCGGCGAGTGCGAGTTAGATGAAAAAGTTCTGCGGCCGATTCTTTATAAGAAGGAAGCGGAAAGACCATGCGCGGAAACAGCCCCGGATAAAGGGCCGGAGAGAATGTATTTAAAACGCGCGCCAAAAAGAATATTGACGTTTTATACCGACCGGGTAGAAATAGAGGCACCGCCGGCTGTATCCCAAATGAAAAAACGGCCGGCATATTTAACGATAGGTCCAAGTCTGACCATGGCCGTTCCGCTGCTGCTGGGATATTTTCTGACCGCTGTCGGATCCGAAAACCGGTTTTATCAGACTGCAGGAATTCTGACCGCAGCAGCCTCGGCATTAACCGGCGCTTTATGGGCGGCTGCAGGATTAAGATATGCCGGCAGACAGGAGACAGAGGAAAAGAGGATACTATGGCAAAAATATGAAGCCTATTTAAGGCGTATGGAGAAGTTTCTCCAGCAGAAGCAGGACTATAACAGAGAGGTTCTTTTTCATAATTATCCGTCAGGAAAAGAATGCTGCCGGATGGATGGACATGACTGCAGGCTTTGGGCCTGCAGCGCAAAAAGCGGGGATTTCCTGCAGGTTCGGGTCGGCACAGGGACGGTTCCTTTTCAGGCGGAGATCCGTGTTCTGGGAACGGTATCTGCCTGGGAGCAGAACGAAATGGCGGAAAAGTCATTTCAGCTTAAGGAAAGATACAAGGTGCTGCATCATGCGCCCGTTACCGTGAGTATTTATGAAAAAAGCATGCTGGGGATTATAGGAGGTGAAGGAAAAAGGGGATGTTATGGAATTGTCCGCAGTATGATAGCACAGATTGCGGTAAGCAGCTGCTATACTGATGTGAAAATGGTGTTTATACACGGAAACGGGCCGGACGATTACAGGCGCTGGTCGTCTGTCAGATGGTTTCCGCACGTGTGGGATGAGTCCGGCGAGGTTCGTCTGTTGGCAGAAGATAAAAGCCAGATGGGAGAAATCAGCTGCGAATTGTCCCGGATTTTCCGCATTCGGGCAGAGGCGGGAGGAAAAAATCCTTTGCCCCATTATATTTTGTTTGTGGACTGTCCGGAATTGTTGGAGGGGGAGCTTCTGGAACATTTTGTAATGAATCCGAAACCGGAATATGGACTCACCTCCATCCTTCTGGCAGAGAGGTATGAGGATTTGCCGAATGCCTGTGAGTATGCGCTCCGGAACGACGGCAGGGCGGCGGAGATTTTCGATATCCGCGGAGAAGAAGAGAATAACAGCCTGGTTTTTGAAAGCGTGGAAGAAGAAGATCTGGACCGTCTGTCCAGAGGTCTCAGCGGGATTCGGCTGGATGATGGAGTGGTCGGGAATAAAATCCCGGATACGGCAGGTTTTCTTGAAATGTATGATGTATGTACTGCAGAACAGCTTCAGATCGCCCGGAGGTGGAAAGCGGGACGGAGCGCTGAAAGCCTGCGTATCCCCGTAGGAATAGGGAAGGGAGGCAGACCATGTTTTCTGGATCCTCATGAAAAATACCATGGCCCTCACGGTCTGGTAGCGGGGATGACCGGATCTGGAAAGAGTGAACTGCTTCAGACTTTGATTTTATCCCTGGCGGTTAATTTCAGCCCTGAAGATGTGGCGTTTCTGGTCATCGATTTTAAAGGGGGCGGGATGGCGAACCTGTTTCGCGAGCTCCCTCATATGGCGGGCCAGATTACCAATCTGTCCGGCAATCAGATACAGAGAGCCTTGTTGTCCGTGAAAAGCGAGAATTTGCGAAGGCAGCGTATTTTGGCGGAACACGGAGCAAATCATATCGACCGTTATATGAGGTTGTATAAAAAGCATCAGGTCGAAGAGCCGCTTCCCCATCTTTTTATCATAATAGACGAGTTCGCGGAACTGAAAAAGGAGGAACCGGAATTTATGGCAGAACTGATCAGCCTGGCGCAGGTGGGAAGAAGTCTGGGAGTGCACCTGATTCTGGCGACTCAGAAACCATCGGGCACGGTGGATGAACGCATCTGGAGTAATTCCAGATTCCGGATCTGCCTCAGGGTCCAGGATAGACAGGACAGCAGAGATATGCTGCATAAGCCGGACGCCTCTTACATTACACTGGCAGGAAGAGCCTGCCTGCAGGTTGGAAACGACGAGGTATATGAGGAATTCCAGTCAGGATACAGCGGAACAGAATACATACCAGGAAAAGAAAGAGAAGGAGGCCGCGTGATCCTGATCGGGAAAAACGGAAGGGAGATGCGGATATCGGGAGAAACAGGACGGAGGAAACGTGATATAAAGAGAGAAACACAGCTTCACGCATTGATAAAAGAAATTGCCGGGCAGGCTGAAAAAGAACATATTCCAAAAGTCCGGATTCTCTGGCAGCCGGTACTGCCTGCCCGCCTTGCGCCGGAAGATCTGGAGGGGCGGTGCAAGACGGAGGAGAAATCCGATACCCTGACAGCGATAATGGGATTGTATGATGATCCGGCCAGACAGGAGCAGGGAATTTTTAAAATCACATTTCCGGATGCCGGACATACGGCAGTCTGCGGTATGGCGGGAACTGGAAAAAGTACTTTTTTGAAGACAATGCTTTTTTCACTGATCCGAAACCGCGATCCGCGGCAGCTGCAGTTCTATGTGCTGGATTACAGCGACGGTATACTGACAGTGTTTGACGCTGTACCGCACTGCGGAGGAGTTGTAACCGAGGAAGACACAGAAAAAACAGAAAGATTTTTCCACATGCTGAGGCGGATCATGGAGGAGAGAAAGCAGCTGCGAAAAAAGGAATGCGGCGGGAAGGAAAGGGGGTTGCCGGTTATACTGATAATTTTGGATGATTATCTGAGTTTTCAGGAGAAGACCGAAGGAAAATACGAAGATATGATTGCGCGGCTGTCCAGAGAAGGAGCCGCAAACAATATTTTCCTGGTAGTTACTTCTGCCGGGACCGGAAATGGGGGACTTCCTTTCCGAATCGTAGAAAATATCCGCACTGCTGTGTGCCTGGAAATGAATGATAGTTTTAAATACGCAGAAATGCTGCGTGTTTCGAGAGTCCCGGTGCTGCCGGAGAGGGGAATAAAGGGGCGGGGAATAGCATATGTGGACGGCAGGATTCTGGAATTTCAGACCGCTGCGGAAGGAGACGGTGAATACGTCATAGCCGGCGGAAGTTGGAATGGGGAACGGGCCAGGCAGATTCCTTTTATCCCGGCCAATCCGGTGTTTGACGATCTGAGCAGTCTGGAAGAATATCAAAGGCGAAAGGAGGACAGGAGATTCTTGCCGCTGGGGTATCTGGCAGAAGACGCATCGGTTTTTTCTGTGGATCTATGGAATACTTATTGCTGGATCATCCAGGGAAGAGCGGGAAGCGGAAAGAGGAATGTCATAAAAATCCTGATGCGTCAGGCAGCGGAGAAAAAAGACGCAAGACTCTGCCTGATCGATCTGAAAAACAGCGGACTTGTCGGTGAGGCAAAGAAACTGGGAGCAGAATGTCTGGAGAATGAGAACCGTATGTATCTCTTCTTTAAAGATACTGTGGAGGAGATCCGGGAAAGGAACCTGAAGAAACAGGAGCTGACCGCTGATGAAGCCGGACCGGATGAGATTGCGCGAAAGATGAACAGCATGTCTCAGATCTTTTTGTTTTTGCCGGATCTGGTTTCGTTTACAGAGGCTTCCGGCTGTGTCCTGGAAGGAAAAGGAAGCATGCAGGCATATTTGGAGAATATTACAGAGAAAGGAAAAAGCCTTGGGATCTACTTTTTTGCGGCTTTTAAACCGGAGGAGTATTCCAGGCTTGCCGGAAACAGGATCTTTCAAAATATGTGTTCGTACGGTACAGGAATACATATGGGTGGAAATGCGGGAGGGCAAAGGTTATTTTCGTTTCCTGACATTCCCTATCAGGAGCAGGGCAGATTTCTAAAGCCGGGGATTGGACTGTTTCCGTCTGCAGATGGAGAAACGAAGAAAATTATTATTCCATGGATGAGAAAATGATGCAGCGCACGGAAAGGGGGATAGAGATGATACTGGCGGAAATAGACGTGCCGGCTATGGGAAGCAAGTATGACGTACGCCTGGATGAGAACACACCGGTTGCTCAGATCCTCGAGGAACTTGGCTCCTTTCTGATTCCGGGAAAAGAAGAGCAGAATCTATGGTTGTGCAGCTATGATTATGAAAGGATTCTTCCTTTCGATAGGACACTTTGGCAGACCGGGATTGGGGACGGAGCCAGGCTGCTGCTGGTATGAAACGGTGGAAAGCGGGAAAAGAGATTGGAAAAGATATGGATAGAAGTTGACACGGCGGGATTGGAAAATGTGATTCTGGAATTCAGGGAATATGTGGAATATGCATGGAATTGTCTGGAGACTTTTTCGGAACTGTTAAACAGGATAGACAGTATATGGCAGGGGAAAGCCAGCCGGGCGTTTCGAGCAAGGATATGGCGGCAAAAATCGGATATGGAAAGCTGCCTGAAGGAGATACGCCGTTTTGCCGCCTGCATGGAATACGCGAAGGACGAGTATCTTCGCTGTGAGCAGGATAATAAAGAAAATCTGGAAGAAATTTAAGGCATTGGGGAGTCGGAATATGGGATATCGGGAAGAAATCTATGACGCACTGAAGGTGCAGCCGGAAACACTGATTCAGGGAATCTCCGAAGCAAGGCAGATCACAGGAAATATGCGGAATCTGCTGGGCGGGATGGAACGCGCCGCAGAAAGGTCAGGGAGATACTGGAAAGGAAAAGCCGGAGATGAACACCGCGCTTATTTTTTCAGGCTGAAACAGAACGGAGAAAGAATCCTTTCCGGATTGGGCAATTCTATTGCTGACCTGGAGCAGATAACCGCCTCGTATACCCGGACAGAACGGGCGGCGGCAGAACGGGTCGAGGTCCTTCCGGGGGATGTAATTCAATAAAAAAGGGGAAGAACATGAAATCATCGTCAGAGATTCGGATGGATTTTAAAAAGTCGGTACGTTATGCGGAAAAACTGGACAGACTGGCAAAAGGACTGAGAAAAGAGACGGGATATTATGAAACGCTGTCTTTTTGGGAGGGAGAAGCCGCATCGGTCTGGTCGGGAAAAACATTGGCTCTGGAAAAAGAGATAGAGACCGGGGCAGAAGAACTGGAATACGCGGCAGATTCGCTCCGCCGGGCTGCGGAACGAATCTATGACGCGGAAATGCATGCATACAATCTGGCGAGAGAACGAAGATATTATGAGTAGCAGGAGGAATAGAAGATGGCTTTAATCAGAGTAACCGCATCGCAATTACGGGCGAAGGCAGAGGAATTATCGGGACTGAACCGGCAGTTTGAGACCCAGGCGGGGGAATTGGAGGCCTGTGAACAAAAACTGTCCGGCATGTGGGATGGGCAGGCCAAAGACGCGTTTCATCAGGCGTTTGCGAGGGACCGGATTCAGATGGCAAATTTTTCGTCTCTGATAGAGAAATATGTCAGCACTTTGCTGGCTGTCGCTGCAAAGTATGAGCGTGCCGAGAACGCGAATACACAGACGGCGTCAGCCAGAAACTATCAGTAGGAGGATACAGAAATGGAAGGTATTTTGAGAGTGACGCCGGAACAGCTGGAAGCGGCTTCCGGGGAATTTTCAGTAAAAGGGACACAGATCGGCAGTCTGACTGCTCAGATGACGCAGACGGTAGAAAGTCTGGGAGGTGTGTGGGAAGGAGAAGCCGCTCTGGCCTACGCGAACCGTTTCCGGCGTCTGGACGAGGATATACGAAAAATGGTCCGTATGGTGCAGGAGCATGCGGCAGATCTGAATGAAATGGCGAGAGTCTACCGGGAGGCAGAGAATGTTAACCAGGAAGAAATCGCTGTATTGTCCGGCGATGTGATTGTATGAGCACATTCAGAATAGATACGAAGGGCGTGCCGGGGAAGATGGATTCTCTGGCACGGCTGAGGAAAAAACTGACGGAGGGCGCAGACTTATTGGATCAGTATGTCTCTGAGCTGCATTCGGAGGAATTGTCCGGAATACGGTCTGTACTGAGAAAATTAAGTAAAAAACTTCAGACAGACGCCGAAGCCGTGAAAAAACTGGAGACGGGGCTGGAAGAGGCTGCAGGGAAGTATATGATTCTGGAAAACAGGCTGAGAACTCCGAAGCCGGCCGGGGAAAATCCGGCGTATGATGAAGAGGGAAACTGCGGAGGCAGCCAGCTCTCTCCGATGGCTTTTTACCGGGGAGAAGACGGGGAGATCCGTCAGGGGATACAAAGTATTATCAGATCCTATTATCCGAGGCTTGACGACAGGGGCACAGAAAAACTGCTGGCGGATCTGGAACTGGAAGGGTGCGGATATGTGGCGCTGGCAAACACATTGTTCGGACAGTATGCGGGGAGGGAAGAGCAGTTCCTGAAAGTGTTTGGATTCCCCATGTATGCGGGCACCGGAGAACTGAATTTTGAACTGTTGGTGACGGATCTGTACTGTTCAAAGGATAAGCGCTGGAAGACCGGTACCACCAGGGAAGAACGGGAAGAAATCTGGGAGGACTATCTGGAAGAGAAAGGAATACCGGTGGATGTGCGGACAGTGGAAGTAACAGCGGAAAATTACGAGGAATTATCCTGGGAGGGGGAACTGATCGTTGGGATTAATCCCTGTATTTTATTCGATTCTGACGGTAAAAAGGTGGTGGAGACGGAAGGAGGACATGCCATGACAATAACCGGTATGACCGATGACGGAATGTTTAAGGTATCCTCCTGGGGAATGGAATATTATATCATGCCGGATGATCCGGCATATGAAAGAATACAGTTTCAGCAGGTATGCTATTAGCCGTTGCTTTTTCCCCTTTTTCCGTATTATAATAAGTGCAGTATGAAAAAGAGAGAAAAAGGAGAATGTTTATTTTATGAATATATTGTTCGTGTCCCTTGGCTGCGATAAGAATCTGGTGGATTCGGAGATGATGCTGGGGCTTCTGGCGAAGAAAGGTTATGATTTTACGGACAATGAGACAGAAGCTGATGTTATCGTAGTCAATACCTGCTGTTTTATCGGGGACGCCAAAGAAGAGAGCGTCAATACGCTCCTGGAGATGTCGGAATACCGGAAAAGCGGACGATGCCGCGCATTGATTGTGACAGGATGCCTGGCGGAACGTTACAGACAGGAGATTCTGGACGAGATTCCGGAAGTAGACGCGGTGCTGGGGACTGCTTCCTACGACAGCATAACTGAAGCGGTGGAGCAGGCGCTGGGGGGGAGGCATATGCTCCGCTGCGAGGACACCGGCCGTCTGGTACTGCCGGACGCAAAGAGAATCCTGACGACGGGAGGCCACTATGCACATCTGAAAATTGCGGAGGGATGCGACAAACACTGTACATACTGCATCATCCCTCATCTGAGGGGGCCGTATCGGAGCGTGCCCATGGAACGCCTGATAGAGGAAGCGGAAGAACTGGCAGGACAGGGTGTGAAAGAACTGATCCTGGTGGCGCAGGAAACGACTCTCTACGGCGTGGATCTGTATGGGGAGAAGAGCCTTCATAAACTGCTGCAAAAGCTGTGCCGGATTCATGGGATCCGATGGATACGGATTCAGTACTGTTATCCGGAAGAAATATATCCGGAACTGGTGGAGACGATGAAGGAGCAGCCGAAGATCTGCCATTATCTGGATCTGCCGATCCAGCATGCTTCAAATCGGATCCTGAAAAGGATGGGCCGCAGAACAACCAGGGAAGATTTGAAAGAGATTATCCAGGGACTGCGCAGGGAGATCCCGGATATTTGTCTGAGAACGACACTGATCAGCGGCTTTCCGGGGGAAACGCAGGAAGACCATGAGGAACTGATGGATTTTGTGGATGAGATGGAGTTTGACCGGCTGGGAGTTTTTGCTTATTCGGCAGAGGAGGATACCCCTGCCGCTTCTATGGAGGATCAGATTCCGGAGAATCTCAAACAGGAACGCAGGGATGAAATTATGGAACTCCAGCAGGAGATCGCATTTGAAAAAGCAGAGGAGATGGTCGGCAAAGAACTCTGGTGTATGGTAGAGGGCAAGATTGCCGATGAGTACGCTTATGTGGCGCGGACTTACAGAGATGCACCGGATGTGGACGGATATCTGTTTATCCAGACGATGGAAGAACTGATGTCGGGAGACTTTGTGAAAGTACGTGTGACCGGCGCGGAAGAATATGATTTGATAGGGGAGATAGCAGATGAATTTACCGAATAAACTGACTGTGCTGAGAGTGCTGATGATTCCTTTTTTTGTACTGTTCGCGCTGGTGGATCTGGTGCCGGGCTGCAGCCATTATATTGCAGTAGCGATCTTTATTATCGCAAGCCTGACGGATCTTCTGGACGGAAAGATTGCCCGAAAGTATAATCTGGTTACAGACTTTGGAAAGTTTATGGATCCATTGGCAGACAAGCTGCTTGTCTGCTCCGCTTTGATCTGTCTGGTATCCATGGACAGACTTCCGGCCTGGATGGTGATTGTTATTATCAGCAGAGAATTCATTATCAGCGGTTTCCGGCTGGTGGCGTCTGATAATGGAGTTGTCATAGCGGCCAGCTACTGGGGAAAGTTCAAGACTACTTTCCAGATGCTGATGATTATTGTACTGTTTTTAGATCTGGGAGGAATCTTTGATCTGATCGGACAGATTCTGACCTGGGCAGCCCTGATCCTGACGGTGGTATCTCTGGTGGATTATCTGGTGAAAAACAAGAGTGTGATACTGGAAGGGGATATCTGATATGCAGAAAGAACTGGATGAACTGTCCGGGCGTGTGATCCGGCTGCTGAAGAAAAAGACTATGACGGTTACGGCAGTGGAATCCTGTACCGGCGGAATGATCAGCTCATTGCTTACGGATATTCCGGGAGCATCAGAAGTATTTAAAGGGAGCTTTGTCACCTATTCTGACGAGACCAAGCACCGGTTTGTGGAAGTTGAAGAAGAAACGCTGAAAAAATGTACAGCTGTCAGCGAGGAGACGGCCCGGGAGATGGTCCGGGGAGGCATCAGGATTGTTGGAGCGGATCTGGGAGTGAGCGTTACCGGCTATGCCGGGCCGGATGGGGGAGAGCGCGGCGAGCCGGCGGGGCTGGTGTATATTGGATGTGGCTCCGGGATCCGGACAGAGGTCAGAAAATTCTGCTTTCAGGGAGACCGCGGGCAGGTCCGGCGTCAGGCGGCAGAGGAAGCCCTGCGGTTCCTGGAGGAATGGCTGCTGCGGCCGGAAACTGATTCTGAAGAGGAGCAGCATGCAGACGCGCCGGCAGAGACGGTCCGCATCAAATATTTCACAGATGAGATCGAAAAGCTGTGCCGCATTACGGAAAAATCCGACTGGATCGACCTGAGGGCGGCGGAGAATGTGGAGATGAAAGCGGGAGAATTCCGCCTGATTCCGCTGGGAGTGGCGATGAAACTGCCTGGCGGATATGAAGCCCATGTGATACCGAGGAGCAGCACTTTTAAGAATTTCGGTATTCTGCAGGTCAACAGCATGGGACTGATCGATGAAAGCTACTGCGGGGATCAGGATCAATGGTATTTCCCGGCGCTGGCAGTGAGAGATACAGTGATTCATGTCAATGACCGTATTTGTCAGTTCCGCATTATGAAGCACCAGCCGCAGATTTACTTTGAAGAGACAAATCAGCTGTCGGAGACAAACCGGGGAGGTTTCGGCAGCACCGGAAAACAGTAAAACGGAGGAAAAAGACATGGCATGTACAATGTTCGGGGCGATCGATGTAGGAAGCTATGAGATTAACTTGAAGATCTACGAACTTTCTGCCCGCAGGGGAATGCGGGAAATCAATCATGTAAAGCATCGGATCGAACTGGGAAAAGATACTTACGCTACGGGCAGAATCGGATCGGCAATGGTAGACGAGCTTTGTCTGGTCCTGCAGGATTTTCAGCGTATCATGAAAGAGTTTGGAGTGGAACAGTACCGGGCTTGTGCAACCAGTGCCATTCGGGAAACGAAAAATATGCTCATTCTGCTGGACCGGATCTATCAGCGCACCGGTATCCGGCTGGAGGTGCTCAGCAATTCAGAGCAGCGTTTTCTGGGATATAAATCCATAGCGTATAATTCAGAGCGCTTCCAGCAGATCATAGAAAAAGGCACAGCTATCGTAGATGTGGGAGGGGGGAGTATTCAGATATCCTTGTTTGATAAGGACAATCTGGTTACAACACAAAATATAAGGCTGGGAACTCTGCGCCTGAGAGAGCGCCTGAGCGATGTGGCGCAGAGGACGATTCGTTATTCGGACGTGCTGGAAGAGATCATGAACAATGAGCTGCGGACATACCGCAGGCTGTATCTGAAAGACCGGAATATCCGGTATCTGATGCTGGTCGGAGATTATATCGACGGCATTAACCGCTATATTCACCGGGATACCAAAGGAGATCAGATCTCCAGAGAAGAGTTCATCACGTTTTACGATACATTTATGCAGAAAGATCCTAAGGTGATGATGGAAGAACTGGGGATTTCCCAGGAGAACAGTTCCCTGATGCTGCCTACGCTGGTGATTTACAAGAGGCTTCTGGAAGAAACAGGAGCAGAGAAAGTGGTCACTGTAGGGATGGATCTGGGGGACGGACTTGCCTATGATTTTGCGGAGCAGCAGAAAATATTAAAATCTCCCCATAATTTTGAAAATGATATTATTGAGGCATCCAGAAATATCGCAAAACGCTATCATACCAACCGCAGTCATACACAGGTCATGGAAAAAATCTCGCTGGCTATTTTTGACAAGATGAAACAGGTTCACGGCCTGGGTAAACGGGAACGTCTGCTTCTTCAGATCGCCGTACTTCTTCATGACTGCGGAAAATATATTAATATGGCGCTGTCTTCTGAATGTTCCTATAATATCATTATGGCGACAGAGATCATCGGACTTTCCCACCGGGAAAGAGAGATTGTGGCCAATGTAGTGCGTTTTAACAGCGGGCCGGTGCTGGAATTTGAAGAACTGGCGTCCGGATCGACACTGGAACAGGCGGATTACATGACAATTGTGAAGCTGACGGCGATTCTCCGTGTGGCAAACGCGCTGGACCGCAGCCACAAACAGAAGATCAAAGAGGTGCGTGTATCCTGGAAAGATCCCCATACGATGCAGATTTTTGTAGATACGTTGGAGGATCTGACGTTGGAACAGGCGCTGTTCCACGAAAAAGCAGAGTTTTTTGAATCCGTTTTCAGCATCCGTCCGGTGCTGAAAGCCAAAAGAGTATAGCGGGAGGACGACGTGGTGGGAAAAGAATACAAAATACCAGAATATTTTGAGAACAGGGAATTAAGCTGGCTGGGATTTGACGAACGGATCCTAGGCGAAGCCAGGGATAAGGGAAACCCTCTATTTGAACGCCTGAAATTTCTCAGTATTACCGCCTCCAATCTGGATGAATTTTTTATGGTGCGCGTGGCTTCCCTGAAAGATATGGTCAATGCGGGGTATACGAAAAAAGATATTGCCGGGATGACTCCGCAGCAGCAGCTGGATGCGATCCATGACCGGGTTCATACTTTTATGAATACCCAGTATTCTACCTGGAAAAGGTCTTTGCTGCCGGGGCTGGTTCAGTGCGGACTGCATGTGGTTGAGAACCATGAGGAACTGAGTCCGGAGCAGGGAAGATTTGTGGATCACTATTTTATGGAGAATGTGTATCCGGTACTGACGCCGATGGCGGTGGACTCTTCCAGGCCTTTTCCGCTGATCGTGAATAAAACGCTGAATCTGGGCGCATTGCTGAAGAAAAAGGAAGAAAAAGAAGAGGTTCTGGAGTTTGCCACTGTACAGGTACCTTCGGTGCTTCCCAGAATCGTGGAGATCCCCTCCACTGAAAAAGGAGCAAGATCGGTAATCCTTCTGGAAGAGATCATTGAGCGGAATATGGCGAAACTGTTCCTGAGCTATGATGTAATCTGCGTGCATCCGTACCGTATTATGCGCAACGCGGATCTGACCATTGATGAAGACGATGCTTCCGATCTTCTGAAAGAAATTCAGAAACAGCTGAGAAAACGCCGCTGGGGTGAAGTGATCCGTCTGGAGGTGGAAGAGAAGATAGACAAACGTCTTCTGAAGATCTTAAGGAAAGAATTTGAGATCAAAGAAGACGGCATTTACCGGATCAATGGTCCGCTGGATCTGACGTTCCTGATGAAGATGTACGGAATAGAAGGATTCGATGATTATAAAACGCCCAGATATATACCACAGCCGGTGCCGGAGCTGACCGGGAAACCGGATATTTTTGAAGAAATACGCAAGGGCGATATTCTGCTCCATCATCCGTATCAGACCTTTGATCCGGTAGTGGATTTTGTAAAAAAAGCATCCAGGGATCCCCAGACACTGGCAATCAAGCAGACCCTGTATCGTGTCAGCGGCAATTCTCCTATTATCGCGGCTCTTGCTCAGGCTGCGGAGAATGGAAAGCAGGTGTCCGTGCTGGTGGAACTGAAAGCGCGGTTTGACGAAGAGAATAATATTGCCTGGGCCAAAATGCTGGAACGGGCGGGCTGCCATGTAATCTATGGTCTGGTAGGGCTTAAGACACACAGTAAGATCACTCTGGTAGTGCGCCGGGAAGAGGACGGTATCCGCAGATATGTTCATCTGGGAACCGGAAATTATAATGATTCTACGGCAAAGCTGTATACGGATATGGGACTTCTGACCTGCTCCGAGCCTATCGGAGAGGACGCCACGGCTGTGTTTAATATGCTGTCAGGATATTCAGAACCGGCCAGCTGGAACAAGCTGTGTCTGGCGCCGATCTGGCTGAGAGACCGTTTCCTGGATATGATCCGGAGAGAGACTGCCCATGCGAAGAAAGGGGACCCGGCGCATATTATTGCAAAAATGAATTCTCTGTGCGATGAAGAACTGATTGAAGCTTTGTATGAGGCCAGTGCCGCCGGAGTAAAAATTGAATTGATTGTGAGAGGGATCTGCTGTCTGAAAGTAGGAATTCCGGGCGTCAGTGAAAATATCAGCGTCCGTTCGATAGTGGGAACTTTCCTGGAACACAGCCGGATCTATTATTTCCTGAATGGCGGACAGGAAGAGATCTATCTGTCCAGTGCGGACTGGATGCCGAGAAATCTGGACCGTCGGGTAGAGATCCTGTTCCCGGTGGAGAATGAACGGCTGAAAAAAGAAGTATTTCATGTGCTGGAAATCCAGCTGCAGGATACGATGAAAGCCCAGGTCAAACAGCCGGACGGCTCCTATGAGCATATCGACCGCAGAGGGAAAACAGCGCTTTGTGCGCAGGACTATTTTATGGAATATGCGAAAAGCCTGAACAGATCTCAGGATGAGTCAATGCATGACCGGGTATTTGTGCCTGCGGAACCGATGGAGGAATAAAAAATATGACAGAAAAAAAGGTGCTTTTTCTGGATATGGACGGGACGACCCTGAATGATCAGCACGAGATTCCGGAAGATAATCTGTCTGCTATCAAGGCCGCATCTGAAGCCGGACATGATGTGGTCATCACGACCGGAAGGCCGGAAGCGAGCGCCAGAAATCTGATGAAAAAGTATCGTCTGGATCAGGCCGGATGCAGGTATATCATTGCTAATAACGGCGGAACGATACTGGATTATCGGACGGAAGAGATTCTCTTTTCTACCGGGCTTCCGCTTCCCTGGGTGCGGGAACTGATCCAGGAGGCGCGCAGACAGGATGTTTTTATACAGACTTATGCCGGCGATAAAGTGGTAGCGGAAAAGGAGAACGAGGGCCTGGACTATTATGCGAAGAAGAATGGCATGGAACGGCTGGTGGTGCCCGATATTATGGCTGTACTGGAGAGGGAACCCGGAAAAGTTCTGCTGATTGACATGCATGACCGCAGACGTCTGGAGAAATACAAAAACAGTATGGAAGAATGGGGCCGTGACAAAGTAGAGATGTATTTCAGCAGCAGGGAGTTTCTGGAGGTGGTTCCGAAAGGGATCAATAAAGGAAATGCGGTCAGGGCTTACTGCGATATGTTTCACATACCGGCAGCCAATACGGTGGCGGCAGGAGACGAGCAGAATGATCTGCCCATGATCCTGGCGGCCGGCGTGGGCTGCGCGGCTGCGAACGCGGTGGACGAGGTCAAGGCAGGCGCGGACTATATCACGGAAAACGACAACAATCATTCGGCGGTGGCAGAGATTATAAAGAAATTCATGCTCTCATAGCCGGACGCGGAAAAGAGTGCGTTTCAGATCTTTCCAGCAGAACGGAATCAGCGGATAGAGATAACTGCGTCCGGAGAACGTATGACACCGCAGCAGACTGATAAAAAGGAAAACCAGACCGCCCAGGAAACCGGGAAGGCCAAATATTGCGGTCAGTATCAGGAGCAGGATCCGCATAAATTTGATTGCGTAACTCAGTTCATAGTTGGACTGCGAATAATTGGCGATGGTGACGAAGGCCATATAGAGCATGACCTCGGAATTGAACCAGCCGGAGTTGACGGCAAATTCCCCGATCACCAGGCCGGCGATGACGGACAGAGGCGTACTGAGTATGTCCGGCGTATGGATGGCGGCCAGTTTCAGTCCGTCTATGGCCAGTTCCAGCAGTAAAAACTGCAGGAGCAGCGGTACATATACAGTGTCGCGTACCAGAATAAATGAAAGCCATCCGGGCACCAGTTCCGGATGAGTCATCAAGAGCAGAAAAAGCGGCGTCAGGATCAGGGACAGAAAGGTGATCAATCCCCTGGACAGACGCAGGTATGTGCCCGTAATGGGCGGGAAATAATAGTCATTTGCCTCGTCAGTGATGGTAAAGAGGCTGACGGGAAAAATCGTGGCGGAAGGAGAATTGTCCACCAGAACGACGACGCTTCCTTCCAGTATCGAAGCGGCCGCGGCATCCGGCCGCTCTGTAAAACGAAATCTTGGAAATGGATTATACCAGGGGCCTGGCAGAAGAAGTTCTGCCAGGCTTTCCTGGTTCATGGTCAGGGCATCCGTATGGATGTCCTGAATCCGTTTTCGGAGCAGATTCAGGCAGTCTTCATTATCCTTCCCTTCCATGTAACAGAGTACGATGTCAGTGTGAGAACTGTCCCCTGCATTCAACATCTCCATATGAAGCCTGGGGGAGCGGATACGTCTGCGGATCAGTGCCGTGTTAAAAACAATGGTTTCCACGAAACCGTCCCGGGAACCCCTGAGGGTCCTGTCTTTCAGCGGCTCCTCAACTCCCCGGGCAGGATAGGTACGGCAGTCGATGGCCAGGCATCCTTCCATGCCGGAAAGAAACAGACAGGCCACGCCGGACAGCAGATTATGAACCACACGGTCCATATCTTCCAGAACTTCTGTCTCCACATAAGGAAGGAATCCGGCCTGAAAAGTCTCCGGCGAGGCGGGAAGGTCTTCCGGTTTCAGGCTGTAGAAATATTCCAGGATCTTTTCCAGAATCTCATCTTTTACAAATCCGTCAATAAAGAACAGGCTGGCGCGCTGTCCGCCGATGATCAGCCGCTTCTCCAGAATGTCAAAATTGTCGTCGATGCGGAGCAGGCGGCGTAGATTCGTAATGTTTGTCGTGTAGTCGTTTGATATTTTTTCCATAAATGCACCTCGGAGAGTAGTATGGCCGGAGGGGCGGGAAATTATGTATTTTGGTGCGTTTATTAACAGCATTAGCTCCAGTGCATCTGTAATCTTGGTACGAGTGCGCCGTTTATGCAATTTTTGAGGACCATTTTTAACTGCTGATTATATATTTCAAAAGTTGTGACCGGCACTCTTTTGTGCTATGATTTACTCTGATAAATCAAACGGAGGCACACCATGGAATATAAGATTTTGACGGGAACTCCAAAACATATTTTCTTTGTGGAAGACGACTTAAGTCTGATTAACGGCCTGTCTTTTGCGATGAAAAAGCAGGGATATGAGATCTGGGTGGCCCGGACCTGCCTGGAGGCGGAAAGACTTTGGCAGGATGGGAAATATGATCTGGTCATTCTGGATATATCGCTCCCGGATGGTTCCGGATATGATCTGTGCAGAAAGATCAGAGAGACTTCCGGAGTGCCTGTCATGTTTCTTACCGCGGCAGATGAGGAAACGGATATCATTATGGGACTGGATATAGGCGGAGACGATTATATCACAAAACCTTTTAAACTGGCCGTATTTCTGTCCAGAGTCAATGCGCTTCTGCGCAGAAGCGGCAACTTTCCCCGGAAAGATACAGAACTGAATTCCAACGGGATCAAGGTACAGCTGCTGAAGGGTGAGGTCAGCAAGAATGGAACGAAGATTGATCTGACAGCCGGTGAATACAAATTGTTGTGTCTGTTCATGGAAAATCCGGATATAGTTTTGTCATCGGAACAGATTCTAAGCAGACTCTGGGACCGCGATGAAAATTATATAGATAACAGCACTCTGACCGTCTATATCCGCAGGCTGCGTACCAAGATCGAAGACGATCCCGCGGATCCGCAGAACATAGTGACAGTCAGGCGTATGGGGTATAAATGGAATACCCGGCATCGGAGTCCATCATGAAAATATTGGCGAACCGTAAAATTAAACGTTTATTTTGCCGGGTACTGTTTTCTTTTGCGGCAGGTATTCTGGCAGCTGCGGCCGGAGCCGGCCTGGATCCGGAAAATGCCGTATGGTATCTGCTTTTCTCATTCGCGGGTGTTGGGGCTGCCGTTTTATGCGCCATGTACCTGTATTTCAGAGATCAGAGCAGAATCATGGAGCGGTCTATATCCCAGATCCGCGCATATATTGCGGGAGATCCGGACGCACGGATCGAATGTGATGAAGAAGGCGATCTGTACAGACTGTTTCAGGAAGTGAATTCCCTGGCAGCCATTCTGAACGCCCATGCAGAAAATGAAGGCAGGGCCAAAAAGTTCATGAAAGACACCATATCCGACATTTCACACCAGCTGAAGACTCCCCTGGCGGCGCTGAATATTTACAATGGAATCACACAGGAAGAAGCGGAAGATGCGGCTGCGGTCAGGGAATTTTCGGCTCTTTCCGAGCAGGAACTTGACCGGATCGAGACACTGGTTCAGAACCTGCTGAAGATTGCCGGGCTGGATGCCGGAACGATCGTGTTTGAAAAATCAGAAGAGAACCTTTCTGATATGATGGAACAGATAGGAAAACAGTTTGCCTACCGGGCCGAGAGGGAAGGAAAGAAACTGTCTCTCTCGGGGGATGATTCCGTTTTTCTCTTCTGTGACCGGACCTGGCTTGCGGAGGCGGTCAGCAACATTGTAAAAAACGCATTCGACCATACGGAAAAAGGAGATACGATCCGTATAGAATGGCGGAAATTTGCTTTCATCGTCCAGATTGTTGTAAGCGACAGCGGCAGCGGTATCCATCCGGAGGATCTGCCCCATATCTTTAAGAGATTCTATCGAAGCCGATTCTCCAAGGACACCCAGGGGATCGGACTGGGGCTTCCTCTGGCAAAGGCGATTGTGGAGGCCCACAGCGGAACCATACAGGCAGACAGTGAACTGAAAGCCGGTACCGTCTTTACTATAGATTTTTTGGTTTCCTGACTTTGGCTGCTTCAGGGCATTTTTGACGATGCCCTGAAGCAAATGTTTTACAGCACTTCTCACTTCTAAAAGTTCCTCGTCATCTGTTTCTGGATGTGTTTCGATCACTTCAATGATATGCCGGATCTTGTCCTCCGGCTGTTCCAGTGCAGCTGCGATTTCGGGACAGGATTGACCGTTGCGTAGTTTTTTTCGTACTAAATTTAAGAGAAAAAGATTTTGGCCGTCAATCAGTCCCTCTTTCCTGTCATAATAACGTTCTTCCCAAGCCTGCATATATTTTACCCCCACTTTTTCATTTTGCTTTACATCCCGAACTCTGCGGTGGATCCGCCGTATACGCTCGCTGTCTGAGCTGTCTGCCGCTGTGTCTGCGCGTCTTCCATAACCTCGTCAAAAAGGAAGCGGTCTGTAAGGTTCAGGTCTTTTAATGGTATTATATGTTTGAAATCCTGTTTCATTTATATACCCTTATTGTATCATAAAAACACAAAAATGAATAGTGAAATATAATGATTCTCCGGAAAGTATCTTTAAGCTGTATAGAATTTTGAAACTGGAATCTTTCGGCGATCTGCCGTTGATTTATCTTTCAGACCAGGTAAGTATAGCATATGGCGGATGGGATTACAACACTTGTTTCTGCCTTATTTTCGTCCACTTTCACATTGTCTTTTCCCGCAAACCGTAGTACAATAAGTCCTGAAAAGAACAGCCGGCATGGGAGAGAAGCGCATGTCCAGACAGTTTCCGATTTTTCTGGATATTTCCAACAAGAAAATATATGTCTATGGGGCAGGAAAGATTGCGTCCAGGAGAGTGATGACTCTGCTGGATTTTTCTCCGTGTCTGACGGTCGTGGCGCCGCAGGCGTCGCCGAAGATCATGGAAGCCTCGGAAGCAGGCATGCTCAGGTGGGTATGTGAAAAATATGCGACGGGGACGATCCCGGAGGATGCTTTTATGGTGCTGGCCGCCACAGACGACAATGCCGTCAATGAAGCAGTCTGGCGGGAATGTAAGGGTAAGAGGATCCCGGTCAATGTATGCAGCGACCGCAGCCTGTGTGACTTTCAGTTTCCGGGGATCGCCGTAAAAGACGATGTGGTGATCGGGATCAACGCCGGGGGCGCGGACCACCGGCTGGCAAGAGAGTGGACAGACAGAATACGAAAAGAGGTAGAAAAAGATGGATATGACGATCAGGCCGAGAAGGCTCAGAACGACAGCAAAGCTCAGAAAAATGGTCCGGGAGACCAGGATGGATAAGAGTTCCCTGGTATATCCCATATTTGTAAGAGAAGGGGAGAACATTAAGGAAGAGATCCCTACGATGCCGGGCCAGTACCGGTGGAGCCTGGATCGTCTGCCGGAGATCCTGACGGAGACTGCGGATTCGGGGGTTGGCAGCGTGATGCTGTTCGGCATCCCGGATCACAAGGATGAAGTGGGCAGCCAGGCGTATGCCTGCGACGGCATTATCCAGAAAGCCATGGCGAAAGCAAAGAAGGAAGTGCCGGATCTGTATTATATCGGGGATGTCTGTATGTGTGAATATACCAGCCACGGGCACTGCGGCATCCTGAAAGGCGAGTATGTGGACAATGACCTGACCCTGGAAAAGCTGGCGCAGATCGCCGTGTCCCAGGTGCAGGCAGGAGCCGATATGGTGGCGCCGTCAGATATGATGGACGGACATATCCAGGCCATCCGGGAAGCGCTGGATAAAAATGGATTCGTGACTACACCCATCATGTCTTATGCGGTAAAATACGCGTCTGCATTTTATGGGCCGTTCCGCGACGCGGCGGGATCCGCGCCTGCGTTTGGCGACCGCAAGAGCTATCAGATGGATTACCATAACCGTCGGGAAGGCATGAAAGAGGCTCTGCTTGATATCGAAGAAGGGGCAGACCTGATCATGGTGAAACCGGCCATGTCCTATCTGGATATGGTGCGTGAGATCAAAGACGCGACAGATGTCCCCATGGCGGCTTACAGCGTCAGCGGAGAGTATGCGATGGTGAAGGCGGGGGCAAAACTCGGCTATATTGACGAGGATTCGATTGTATGCGAAATGGCGGCCTGCGCTTACCGGGCCGGGGTGGATGTTTATATGTCCTATTTCGCGAAAGAGCTGGCGCATTTCATGGATGAGGGGAGGATCGGCTGATGGGCAGATCAGAAGAGCTGTTTGAAGAGGCAGTGAACCTGATACCGGGAGGGGTGAATTCTCCGGTCCGCGCATTCGGGTCCGTCGGCATGACGCCCCGGTTCATCGCTTCTGCGGAGGGCGCTTATATGACGGATGCGGACGGAAAACGCTATCTGGATTATGTGGGCTCCTGGGGACCTATGATTCTGGGACATGCCAATCCCATGGTGCTGGAAAAGGTGATGGAAGCCTGCCGCAGGGGCTTGAGCTTCGGGGCGGCTACGGAAGCGGAAGTAGATATGGCCAGACTGATCTGCAGCATGGTTCCGTCGGTGGAGATGGTCCGCATGGTGAATTCCGGTACGGAAGCAGTCATGAGCGCGGTGCGCGCGGCAAGAGGATATACAGGCAGAAATAAGATCATCAAATTTGAAGGCTGTTATCATGGACACAGTGACGCCATGCTGGTGAAAGCCGGGTCGGGAGTCATGACAGCCGGAGTGCCGGACAGTTCCGGAGTACCGGCGGGATGTACGGAGGACACTCTTTTAGCCGTTTATAATGATCTGGACAGTGTGAAAGATCTGTTTGACGCCTGGGACGGTCAGATCGCGGCGCTGATCGTGGAGCCGGTAGGTGCCAATATGGGCGTGGTTCCTCCCGCGCCGGGATTTCTGGAAGGCCTGAGGAAACTGTGTACAGAGCACGGCGCGGTGCTGATCTTTGATGAGGTAATCACCGGATTCCGTCTGGCCCGCGGCGGAGCGCAGGAGTATTACGGGATTCAGGCTGATCTGACCACTTATGGCAAGATTATCGGCGGAGGCATGCCGGTGGGCGCTTACGGAGGACGCCGGGAGATTATGGAAGTGGTCTCTCCGGTGGGAAAAGTCTATCAGGCAGGGACATTGAGCGGCAATCCGGTAGCCATGGCGGCAGGTCTGGCACAGCTGACTTATCTGAATGAGCATCCGGAGATCTATAAAGATCTGGAGAGAAAGGGAGAACTGCTGTACGGCGGCATGGAGAACCTCTGCCGTGAGCATAACCTGCCTTATCAGGTGAATCATGTATCCTCTCTGGGATGTCTGTTCTTCTCGGCGGATCCGGTAACAGATTACGCAAGCGCGAAAAAGTCGGATACAAAAGCTTTCACAGAGTATTTCCGGCAGATGCTGGAGAGCGGCATCTATATCGCGCCTTCTCAGTTCGAAGCTATGTTCCTGTCTGCGGCGCATACAGACGAAGAACTGGAATTTACACTGGAAAAAATGGCTCAAATACTATTAACAAAATAGCAAAAATATGTTAAAATTTCTATAGCTATGGGCGGACAAGCAGCCGCCATATGGGAGGAACAGCCGGACATGGATCAGAAAAAATATGTGGCATACGTAGGGACCTATACGCACGGGAACAGCAAAGGCATCTATATCTATGACCTGGACGTGGAAAACGGCCATGTCGAGGAGAGAAAGGTCGTACCGATCAACAATCCGTCTTATATCAAAAAGTCTCATAATGGCAAATATCTTTATTCCATCGCGGATGAAGGCGTCAGGTCCTTTAGGATTCTTCCGGACGGGGATCTGGAACCGATGAACAGCGCGTCGATTTTTGGTATGAGAGGCTGTTACCTTTCCACGGACAAGGAAGACAAGTTCTTGTTTGTGGCGGGTTGGCATGACGGAAAGGTGACCGTGATGCGGCTGAACGAAGACGGTACCATCGGAGAGATGACAGACGAGGTCTTTCACAAAGGACTGGGCAGCGTAGCGGAGCGGAATTTCCGCCCCCATGTAAACTGCGTGAATATTACGCCGGATCAGAACTATCTGTGCGCGGTGGATCTGGGCGTGGATCAGGTGAAGATATACAAGTTCAATCACGATACAGGCAAGATCAAGCTGGTGGATATGCTCCGCTGCGAGCAGGAGAGCGCTCCCCGGATTATCAAGTTCAGTCCGGACGGGAGGTTCGCGTATCTGATCTGTGAGCTGAAGAATTATATCAGCGTATATTCTTATACCGCAGGACCGAGAGGCCCCATATTTGAACCGGTGCAGACTATTTCCACGCTGAACAGCTATCATTCCGCAAACAGCGCCGCCTGTGTGCTGCGGTTTTCCAGAGACTGGAAATACGTTCTCTGTTCCAATGCCGGAGACAACAGCGTGGGAGTTTTCAGCGTAGACAATCAGAGCGGGAAACTGGAGAAGATCTGTATCCTGCCCATCAGCGGGGACTATCCGAAAGCTGCGGATTTCTTCCCGGACAACCGTCATATTATGGCTCTGAACCATGAGTCCAATACTATGACGATCTTCCGGGTTAATTATGAAGAAGGCTATTTCAGCCTGTGGGGCAAACCGCTGAAAGTGGAGACGCCCAACTGCATTCTGGTTTCAGAGACCGGAGAAGTATAAAAGTCAGTAAAGCTGCCCGGCAGCGTTACCACAATATACATTTATAAAAGGAGAATGAATATTATGAAATTCATTGTTGAAACATCTGCTCGTCACGTACATGTAACTCAGGAGGATCTGGAGACTCTGTTCGGCAAGGGCTATGAGCTGACCAAGAAAAAAGACCTGTCTCAGCCGGGTCAGTTTGCCAGCAACGAGAAAGTAAAGATCGTAGGAAGCAAGAAGGAACTCACCGCTTCTATCCTTGGGCCGGTACGTCCGGAGACCCAGATTGAGCTGTCCCTGACCGACGCACGTTCCATCGGCGTAGTCGCTCCGATCCGTGAGTCCGGCGATGTGGCAGGTTCCGGCGCATGTAAGCTGGTTGGACCTGCAGGAGAAGTGGAAGTAAAAGAAGGCGTGATCGCCGCAAAGCGTCATATCCATGCAACTCCGGAAGATGCGGAGAAACTGGGCGTGAAAGACAAAGATATCGTATCCGTGAAGATCGATACCGACGGCAGAAGCCTGGTGTTCGGCGACGTAGTAGTCCGTGTGAGTCCCAAATATGCTCTGGCTATGCACATCGACACCGATGAGGCAAACGCTGCGGCATGCGCCGGCGAAGTATACGGCGAAATCGTAAAATAGACGCGAAAGCAATGAGCAGTGCCTCCCGGTCAGAGGGAGGTCCGGATGCAAGCAAGCTTGCATCTGCGGCCGGACGCTGAGCGGGAGATAGGGCGAAAGCCCGCGCGCCGCAGACTGTGTCTGCGGCCGGCACTGCGGGATGTGCCTCCCGGTCAGAGGGAGGACCGGATGCTGGACAGGAGATAGGGCGAAAGCCCCTGTGCCGCCCGGCGGCACAAAAAGAATATAGATAGGGAGATACATAAAAATGAAAATTTTAGTGATTAACTGCGGAAGCTCTTCTCTGAAATATCAGCTGATCGACATGGATAATGAGTCCGTCGTTGCAAAAGGGCTTTGCGAGAGAATCGGAATCGAAGGTTCAAAGCTGACCCACAAAGCAACAGGCAAAGACGATTATGTAGTAGAGAGAGAGATGCCGACTCATGTTACTGCGATCGAGATGGTTATGGAAGCCCTGCAGGATCCGACTTACGGCGTGATCAAGGATACCAGCGAGATCGCTGCAGTAGGACACCGCGTTCTGCACGGCGGCACTACCTACAGCGATTCCATTATCGTTGATGAGGATGTGAAGCGCGTAATCAGAGAGTGCTTTGATTTGGGACCGCTGCACAATCCTGCAAATCTGATGGGTATCGAGGCATGCGAGAAGGCTATGCCGGGCACCCCGAATGTGGCGGTATGGGATACCGGTTTTGGCATGAAGATGCCGGAGAAAGCATATATGTATGCAATCCCGCATGAATATTATGAAAAGTACGGCATCCGCCGTTACGGCTTCCACGGGACGAGCCATCTGTTCGTATCCGGTGAGGCGATTAAATTCGGCAACCTGGATCCGGAGAAAGCCAAAGTCATCGTATGTCACCTGGGCAACGGCGCCAGCGTATCCGCTTCCATCGGAGGAAAATGCGTGGACACTTCCATGGGTCTGACTCCTCTGGAAGGTCTGATCATGGGAACCAGAAGCGGCGATATCGATCCGGCAGTCGTACAGTTCATCTGCAATAAAGAAGGCAAGGATGTAAACGAGGTTCTGAATATCCTGAATAAAAAATCCGGCGTGCTTGGCATGAGCGGCGGCATTTCCAGCGACTTCCGTGATATCGAGAAAGCTGCAGCCGAAGGAAACCATCTGGCGGAAGTAGCGCTGGAGGCATTTGTATACAGAGTAGCAAAATATATCGGCGCTTATACCGCAGCCATGAACGGCGTGGATGCCATCGCATTCACGGCAGGCGTAGGCGAGAACGATAAGAAAACAAGAAAGAACGTCTGCGATTATCTGGGATATCTCGGTGTGAAGATCGATGATGAGGCAAATGACGTACGCGGCGAGAGAAGAGTTATCTCTGCTCCGGATTCCAAAGTGAAGGTTATGCTGATTCCGACCAACGAGGAGCTTGCGATTGCAAGGGAGACCCTGGCACTGATTAAGTAAAGAAAGTGCTTGACATCCCCTCATGCGATGTGTATAATGTAACAAGTGTGAATTCTGAGAAAAGCATAGAGGAGGTGTAACCTGTGTCTATTTGTCCAAAAAATAAATCTTCCAAAGGAAGAAGAGATAAGAGAAGAGCGAACTGGAAGATGAGCGCTCCAAATTTAGTAAAATGCAGCAAATGCGGTGCTCTTATGATGTCTCACAGAGTCTGCAAGGCCTGTGGTTCTTACAACAAGAAAGAGATTGTTGCAGTTGACTAAGACTAAAAACAAATCGGGAGTCTGCGAAAGCAGGCTCCCGATTTTCGTTAAAGCTGTGGTTTGCCCATACAGTAGGTCTGGCGGACATTATAGTCCTGCTCCAGAACCGCCAGATCTGCATCCATACCGACTCCGATCGCACCTTTCCGGTCGGCCACTCCGATACACCTCGCAGGGTTGACGGTACAGGAATTGATCGCATAGTTGAACGGAACCATGGCCTCTTCTACCAGGATGCGAAGTCCCTGGTTAAGACGCAGCGTGGAACCTGCCAGTTTGCCGGAATCCACAAGATGCGCGCTTCCGTCCGGATAGATTTCGATCTCGTTTCCGCCGAAGAGATAATGGCTGCCCACAGGCGTGCCTTTCGCCATCAGCGCGTCGGAAACCATGACAGCGTAATCCGGCCCTTTGCACATGAAATAATTGTTCAGAGCCGCAGGGGTAGAATGACAGCCGTCGCAGATGATCTCGCCGTACATGGTCCGGATACGGTAAGCGGCACCAACCAGTCCGTTGGCGCGGTGATTGAACGGGGACATGCCATTGTAAACGTGGGTCATGGAACGGGCGCCGTTGGCGTATGCCATGACCGCCTGCTCATAGGTGGCTGCGGAGTGGCCGATGCTGACCGTGACTCCGTGTTCGGAAAGATAATGGGTCAGGGCGAAATCCTCATCTGTTTCGGTGGCCATGGTAATATAGCGGATGTGGCCTCTGGCCGCTTCCTGGTAATGGCAGAACTGTTCAATGGTCGGTTTGACGATGTACTGTTCCGGCTGAGCGCCTTTGTATTTCATATCCAGATATGGCCCTTCGAAATGGATGCCGAGGATTTCAGCTCCTTCATAGCTGCTTTCCATAACTTTTGCCACATTGGCAACGGCAGCGGTCAGAACCTCTTCGCTTTGTGTGATGGTAGTGGCGAGAAATCCGGTTACACCTTCAGAGACGATGTTTTTTGCCCAGCGGCGCAATCCCTCTTCATTGGCGTCATTGGTGTCAAATTCATAGGCGCCGTGGCAGTGGATGTCCAGAAATCCGGGAACAATGCGCAGGTCTCCATAATCAATATCTGCGGGCCTGCTTCCGTATGGAAAGATGCCGGTGATCTTTTCCTTCTGAATCTCAATAACCGCTTCGGTGAACTGGTCTGCAATCCACACTTTTTTGCTTTGAATCCGCATAGTAAACCCTCCTTGTTGTATGTACCCTTATGATACCAGAAAAAAGCCGGAAAGGATATGCCGTTTGAAAATATTTTGAATGAAAAAGTATTGACTTCATGATATGGTTTTCGTATTATGATATAGATAACAAGGAGGAATAAGGATGCAGGAGCTGGTCAGAGTAGCAGTGGACGCCATGGGTGGAGATTATGCGCCGCTGGAGATTGTAAAAGGCGCGGTAGATGCCGTAAACAGCAGAGATGACATCAAAGTATTTCTGGTAGGCCGGGAAGAAGCAGTGCTTGCAGAGCTGCAGAAATATCAATATGATGCTTCCCGGATTGAAGTGGTGAATGCTGCCGAGGTTATCGAGATGGCGGAACCGCCGGTGCAGGCAATCCGATCCAAGAAGGATTCGTCCATTGTGGTAGCTATGAAAATGGTGAAAAACGGTGAGGCAGATGCCTTCGTAGGCGCGGGAAGCACAGGCGCCGTACTGGTGGGAGGACAGCTGATCGTAGGAAGAATCAAGGGCGTGGAGCGCCCGCCTCTGGCTCCGCTTCTGCCGACGGAAAAAGGAGCTTCCCTTCTGATTGACTGCGGAGCTAACGTGGATGCAAGACCGTCCCATCTGGTACAGTTTGCCAAGATGGGTTCCATTTATATGGAACATGTAGTCGGCATCTCCAATCCGCGTGTGGCGATCGTGAACATCGGGGCGGAAGAAGAGAAGGGCAATGCTCTGGTGAAAGAGACATTTCCTCTGCTAAAGGCGTGCGATGACATTAATTTTATAGGAAGCATCGAGGCGCGCGATATCCCCTCCGGGTATGCGGATGTGATTGTCTGCGAGGCTTTCGCGGGCAACATCATTTTGAAACTGTATGAGGGTGTGGGATCCACGTTGATTTCCATGGTAAAAAAGGGCATGATGAGCAGTTTTCGGAGCAAGATCGGAGCGCTTCTGGTGAAGCCGGCGCTGAAAAAGACTCTGAAACAGTTCGATACCAGCGAACACGGCGGAGCGCCGCTGCTGGGATTGAAAGGACTGGTAGTCAAGACCCATGGAAATTCCAAAGCGCTGGAGATCCGCAATTCCATCATTCAGTGTGTGACTTTCAAACATCAGCAGATCAATGAGAAGATTAAAGCCGGAATCGGGGAAAAAGAAAGTTAGGAAGGAATGAAAGCATGGAATTTGAAAAATTAAAAGAGATCATCGCGGAAGTTTTGAATGTAGACGCGGATGAAATCACGATGGACACTACATTTGTGGACGATCTGGGAGCAGATTCCCTGGATATTTTTCAGATTATTATGGGCATCGAAGAAGAGTTTGACATCGAAATTTCCAATGAGGATGCGGAGAAGATCGTATCGGTCGGGGATGCAGTAGAGCAGATTAAAAATGCAATAAACTAGATGGATACCCGCAGCTTGCTGCGGGTCTTTCATATTACAGAAGGAGAGTTCCATGAAAGAGAATACGCTTCTAAAAGAACTGGAAGAGAAGATCGGATATCGGTTTCAGAATCCGGCTCTTCTCACACAGGCTATGAGCCACAGCTCTTATGTAAACGAGAGACATATGGGTAAGCTCTTATCCAATGAGCGGCTGGAATTTCTGGGGGACGCGGTACTGGAGCTGGTGACCAGCGAATTTTTATATATAAAATATCCTCAGATGCCGGAAGGAGACGCGACGAAGACCCGCGCGAGCCTGGTGTGCGAGCAGAGCCTGGCACTTTGCGCGAAGGAGATCGGCCTCGGCAGATATATCTATCTGGGAAAAGGAGAAGAAGCCGGAGGAGGAAGAGAACGTCCGTCTATCACTTCAGACGCATGCGAAGCGCTGATCGGCGCAATTTATCTGGACGGTGGTTTTACTAGCGCAAAAGAATTTATTCTGAAATTCATACTGAATGATCTGGAAAATAAAAAACTCTTTTATGATAGTAAGACCATTCTTCAGGAGCGGATCCAGGCATGTCACGCGGAGCGGCTGCACTATGAGCTGATCCGTGAAGATGGGCCGGATCATCGGAAACTGTTCGTAGTACAGGCCCTGCTGGGCGATCAGGTAATCGGCGAGGGCAGCGGGCGGACCAAGAAGGCGGCGGAGCAGGCGGCAGCCTACAACGCATTGACAGAAAATGGCAGATAGAACAGGAATGGGTGCATGTATTTAAAAAGTATCGAGGTGCAGGGATTCAAATCCTTTGCAAATAAAATTGTATTTGATTTCCATAACGGGATTACAGGCATCGTGGGTCCTAACGGTTCAGGAAAAAGCAATGTGGCCGACGCGGTGCGCTGGGTGCTGGGAGAGCAGCGCGTAAAGCAGCTGCGCGGAGGCACCATGCAGGACGTTATATTCTCCGGTACAGAGAACCGGAAGCCGCTGAGCTATGCTTTTGTATCGATTACGCTGGACAATGCGGATCATCAGCTTCCGGTAGCTTATGAAGAAGTAACTGTCGCCAGGAGGTTATATCGGTCGGGGGAAAGTGAATATCTTTTAAATGGATCTGTATGCAGGCTGAAAGATGTACAGGAGCTGTTCTATGATACAGGTATAGGAAAAGAAGGCTATTCCCTGATCGGTCAGGGACAGATCGACCGGATTCTGAGTACAAAGCCGGAAGAATCCAGAGAACTGTTTGACGAGGCGACCGGCATCGTCAAGTTTAAAAAGAGGAAAAAAACCGCTGAGAAAAAACTGGAAGATGAACACCAGAATCTGCTGAGGGTCAGCGATATTTTAAGCGAGCTGGAGAAACAGCTGGGACCGTTGGAGCGGCAGGCGGAGAAGGCCAGAGAATACCTGAAAAAAAGAGAGACTCTGAAGAAATATGAAGTCCAGGCTTTCCTGATGGAAATGGAAAGTATCCGGTCGCAGGTGCAGAAGCTGGAAGCTGCAGAGACGACTGCCCGAAACGATCTGGCAGAGACCACGCAGGCATTTGAGAATACCCGGATAGAGTACGACAGGATCGAAAAAGAGCTGGAGGGAGTCGAGCACAGGATCGACGCCGCCAAAGAAGAAGCTTCCGCTGCCCGTGTGGAAAAACAGCAGTTAAAAGGTCAGATCGCGGTGCTGAAAGAACAGATGAAATCTGCCCAGTCCAGCGGCAAACATTTTCGGGAGCGGATGGAAGGGATCGAGGCTGATCTTGCCGGACGCCGGGAAGAAAAAGAACGGACCCTTGCGGAAAAAGAGGATCTGGATCTGCAGCTCTCCCAGGCTCAGAAGATACAAAAAGAGGCGGAAGAGACGCTGGCGGCTATCCAGCAGCGGCTGTCCGACTGCCAGACCAATATAGAAAACAGTAAGAATGAGATTATTTCAGTGCTGAATCAGCGCTCTTCCATCAAAGGAAAGATTCAGCGTTACGACGCCATGGCGGAACAGATCCAGATCCGCAAGGCGGAGGTGGATCAGAAGCTGATCAAGATGAAGAGCGAAGAGATGGGACAGGAGGAACTGCTGTCGGAAGAACGGGAGAAACTTCGCGTCATTCAGCAGGAACTGAAAGAAAAGAATGAGGAACGTGCCGGGATCGAAGGACAGATCGCGGAACTGCAGCAGCAGATCACGATCTGCCGGAAACGCGTGGAAGACGGACAGACGGTCTACCACCGTGAGGCATCGAGGCTGGAATCCCTGCAGAATCTGGCAGAGAGATATGACGGTTACGGCGGCAGTATCCGCCGGGTCATGGAACAGAGAGAAAAGGTGCCGGGAATCTGCGGCGTGGTGGCGGATCTGATCCAGACAGAGCAAAAATATGAGACTGCCGTGGAGACAGCCCTGGGCGGCAGTATCCAGAATGTGGTTACCGAAGACGAAGAGACGGCCAAGCAAATGATCCGGTTCCTGAAGCAGAACCGGTACGGACGGGTGACATTCCTGCCTCTGACGGCGGTCAAGCACCCGCCCTCTTTCGGCCAGCCGCAGGCGCTGAAGGAAGAAGGCGTCATCGGCCTGGCACATACGCTGGTCAGGTCGGAGGAACGTTACCGGAATATCCTTGCGCAGCTTTTGGGAAGAACTGTGGTGGTGGACCATATAGATCATGCGGTGGCCCTTCAGAGGAAATACCGCTACAGCCTGCGGATCGTGACGCTGGAAGGAGAATCCCTGAATCCGGGCGGTTCCATGACAGGCGGTTCCTTCCGCAGCAGCAGCAGCCTGCTGAGCAGAAACCGGGAGATCGAGGAACTGAAGGAGAAGACGGCCCGTCTGCGCCGGGAGCTGGAAGGAGCCCGCAGGAACCTGGTGGATTTTCAGAATGAGAGGAGCCGGTATTATTCTCTGCTGGATCAGGGTGCGGCGGAACTGCAGGAGATCCGGGTTCGGGAAAATACGGCCCGTCTGAATGTGGAGCAGTTGGAAGAACAGAAACGCTCGGCCGGAGCGGGGATGGAACAGCTCCAGAAGGAAAGCCTGGAGCTGGAGCGCCAGAGCGCGGAGATCCGGGAACTGAAAGAAGCCAATCAAAAAGACCTGAAGGACTCCGAGGATGTGGAGAAGGCGCATACCTTTGCGGTGGAAGCCTATCAGAAGCGTCTGGAGGAAGAACGGGAGAAGGAAGAAGACGCGTCGAAGCTGGTGGAAGTCTGCCACCTGGATACGGCGTCCATCCTTCAGAAGACGGAGTTCACCGCGTCTGGCCTGCGCCGTATCCAGGGAGAGCTGGAGAAGCTTTTAAGAGAGCAGGAGGAAATCTCCAGGAGCGTCCGGCAGTCCGAGGAAGACACAAAGAACCGGGAAGAAGGAACGAAAGCCCTGGAACAGCGCATGGAAGAGATTGAGAACAGCATCACGGAGCTGGAAGAAAAGACGGAAAAGCTGCGCCGGGAGAAGGAAGAACGCACCGCGTCCCATAAGTCCTTCTTTGGAAAACGCGAGGAGCTGTCGTCCCGGATGAACGAGCTGGACAAAGAGCTGTTCCGTATCGGGAGCCAGAAGGAAAAACTGGATGAAAATTCCGAAACTCTCATGAACCATATGTGGGCAGAATATGAATTGACCTATAACGCGGCTCTGCCGCTCCGGAATCCGGAATATACCAGCCTTCCGGAGCTGAAAAAGAGCTGCGGCGCGGTGAAGGAAGAGATCAGGAGCCTGGGCAATGTCAATGTCAACGCCATTGAGGATTACAAAGAGGTATCGGAGCGGTATGCGTTCATGGACGGACAGCGGAACGACCTGCAGGAAGCGGAAGAAGCGCTCAAACAGGTGATCCGGGAGCTGGACGGAGGCATGAAGAAGCAGTTCCGGGAGCAGTTCGCGCTGATCCAGAAGGAATTCGACAAGGCGTTTAAGGAACTGTTCGGGGGCGGACGGGGAACGCTGGAGCTGATCGACGAGGAGGATGTGCTGGAGACGGGCGTACGCATTATCTCACAGCCGCCGGGAAAGAAGCTCCAGAACATGATGCAGTTGTCCGGAGGAGAGAAAGCCCTGACGGCCATCGCCCTGCTGTTTGCCATCCAGAACCTGAAGCCGTCGCCTTTCTGTCTGCTGGACGAGATCGAGGCGGCGCTGGACGATTCCAACGTGGTGAGATTCGCCAAATATTTACATAAGCTGACGACGCACACACAGTTCATCGTGATCACGCACCGCCGGGGGACGATGAACGCGGCAGACCGGCTGTATGGCATTACCATGCAGGAGAAGGGCGTGTCCGCCCTGGTATCGGTCAGCCTGATAGAAAATGACCTGGACAAATAGGAGGTGCCATATGGCGGAAGAAAAGAAAGGATTTTTCAGGAGGCTGGCGGAGGGCCTGAGCAAGACCAGAGACAACATTGTATCCGGCATGGACGCGATATTCAACGGCTTCTCAGACATTGACGACGATTTCTATGACGAGATCGAGGAGATCCTGGTCATGGGGGATATCGGGATCAATGCCACCACCTCCATCATAGAGAACCTGAAAAGAAAAGTGAAGGAACAGCATATTAAGAAACCGGAGGAGTGCAAGGAGCTGCTGATCAACAGCATCAAGGAGCAGATGCGCGTGGGCGAGACGGCCTATGAGTTCGAGCACCGCACATCCGTGGTTCTGGTCATCGGCGTAAACGGCGTGGGCAAGACCACTTCCGTGGGAAAGCTGGCGGGGAAACTGAAGGACCAGGGCCGCAGGGTGATCGTGGGCGCGGCGGACACCTTCCGCGCGGCGGCCGGAGAACAGCTCGCAGAATGGGCGAACCGGGCCGGCGTGGAACTGATCCGGGGCAGCGAGGGAGCGGATCCGGCTTCAGTGGTCTACGACGCGGTGTGCGCCGCTAAGGCGAGGAAGGCGGACGTACTCCTGATCGATACGGCGGGACGCCTGCACAACAAGAAAAACCTGATGGAAGAGCTGAAGAAGATCAACCGGATCATCGAGAGGGAATTTCCCGAAGCTTACAGGGAGACGCTGGTGGTGCTGGACGGGACCACGGGGCAGAACGCCATGGAGCAGGCCCGCCAGTTCGGAGAGGCGGCGGATCTGACCGGCATCATCCTGACGAAGCTGGACGGGACCGCCAAAGGAGGCATCGCCGTGGCGATCCAGTCGGAGCTGAATATTCCGGTGAAATATATCGGGGTCGGCGAACACATCGACGACCTGCAAAAATTCGACGCAGACACATTTGTAAACGCTCTGTTCCTGGGAGCCGGCGAGTAACCGGCCCGCCGTCCGGGAGCCAGACCGCATAAGAAGGGCGGAATCAGAGAACCGCCCGTACAGCAAGGGAGATAAAAATCATGATGACTTTGGAAAAATTTGAACAGGCCTGCGAGACCGTAGGCCGGGTAACCACCGAGACCCATCTCATGTACAGCCAGTATTTCAGCGACCAGTGCGGCTGCAAGGTCTATCTGAAACCGGAGAACATGCAGAAGACAGGCGCTTTCAAGATCAGGGGCGCGTACTACAAGATCAGCACGCTCACCGATGAGGAGCGCAAGAAGGGCCTGATCACCGCGTCCGCGGGCAACCACGCCCAGGGAGTGGCCTATGCCGCGAAACAGTACGGCTGTAAGGCGGTGATCGTCATGCCCACGGTTACGCCGCTCCTGAAGGTGAACCACACGAAGGAATACGGGGCTGAGGTGGTGCTGCACGGAAACGATTATGACGAGGCCTGCGCCCATGCCTACGAGCTGGCAAAAGAACACGGTTATACCATGATTCATCCCTTTGACGATCTGGACGTGGCGATTGGTCAGGGGACAATCTCCATGGAGATCTTCAAAGAGCTGCCGCTGGTGGATTACATACTGGTACCCATCGGCGGGGGAGGACTGGCGTCCGGCGTAGCTACGCTGGCGAAGATGCTGAATCCTAAGATCAAGGTGATCGGCGTGGAACCCGCCGGGGCCAACTGTATGGAGCAGTCTCTGACAAAAGGGCAGGTAATCTGTCTTTCCCACAGCAATACCATTGCGGACGGTACCGCCGTGCGGGAGCCCGGCAAGAAGATCTTTCCCTATATTCAGAAAAATATTGACAGGGTGATCTCCGTGGAGGACGACGAACTGGTGGTTGCGTTCCTGGATATGGTGGAGAACCACAAGATGATCGTGGAAAATTCCGGCCTGCTCAGCGTGGCGGCGCTGAAGCATCTGAACGTGAAGAATAAAAAGGTGGTCTGCATATTAAGCGGCGGCAATATGGATATCATCACCATGTCCTCCGTGGTGCAGATGGGACTGATCCAGAGAGACCGGATTTTTACCGTATCCGTGCGGCTGCCGGATAAACCCGGCGAGCTGGTGAAGGTGGCTTCCATCATCGCCAGGGAGCAGGGCAACGTGATCCGTCTGGACCACAACCAGTTTGTAAGCACCAACCGTCTGGCGGCGGTGGAACTGAAGGTGACCATCGAGGCCTTCGGAACCGAGCATAAGGACCGGATCATCAGTGCCCTGGAGAAAGAAGGATATGGTCCCAAACAGGTGAGAACCGTACTGTAGGACGGCAGAGGGAGGATAAAAAGATGAAAGAGAGCGGAAGAAAGATCAGGATCGCCCTGCTGGGCCTGGGCACGGTGGGAGGCGGCGTCTACAAGCTGATGCAGCGGAGGAGGGAAGAGCTTCCCCTGCGGGTCCATCAGGCGGAGCTGGAGATTGTAAAAGTGCTGGTGAGGGATCTGACGAAGAAGAGGGAGGGCATCCCTTCGGAGATTCTCACCGACGACTGGGAGAGCATTGTGAATGATCCGCAGATCGATATTGTGATCGAACTCATGGGCGGCATAACGCCCGCCCATACCTATATCCGTCAGGCGCTGGAGGCCGGGAAACATGTGGTGACGGCCAATAAGGATCTGATAGCGGAGCACGGCGGGGAGCTTCTGGATCTGGCGGAGAAACATCACTGCGACCTGCTGTTTGAAGCTGCGGTGGGCGGCGGCATCCCCATTATCCGTCCCCTGAAAGAGTGCCTGGAGGGGAACGAGATCACGGAGGTCATGGGTATCGTCAACGGGACGACCAACTACATCCTGACCAAGATGACCCAGGAAGGGATGGATTTCGAGGAAGCGCTGAAGAAAGCCCAGGAACTGGGCTTCGCGGAAGCAGATCCCACCGCGGACGTGGAAGGGCTGGACGCGGGAAGGAAGATGGCGATTCTGGCTTCTATCGCCTTCCATTCCCGGGTGCGGTTCCAGGATGTGGAGGTAAAAGGCATCACGAAGATCACGGCCAAGGATATTCGTTATGCGAATGAATTCGGTTATACGCTGAAGCTTTTGGGCGTGGCCAGGAATACCGGAGACGGCATTGAAGTGGGCGTATTCCCCATGATGATCCCGTCCAGCCATCCCCTGGCTAACGTGAACGATTCCTTCAACGCGGTATTTGTCCATGGGGACGCGGTGGACGACGTGATGTTCCAGGGGAGAGGAGCGGGAGAATTTCCCACGGCCAGCGCGGTGCTGGGCGATGTGATCACCGTGGCCCGCAACCTGGTCTACCATTCCTGCGGACGGCTGGGATGCGGCTGTTACCGGGAGCTTCCCATCCGGGATTCCGGAGAATCGAAGCATAAATATTTCCTGCGCCTGGTGGTGGAAGACCGCACGGGCATCCTGGCAGGCGTCGCCGGAGTGCTGGGCAACAACAGCGTCAGCATCCATCAGGTGCTTCAGAAGCCGGCGGTGGACGGCGTGGCAGAGCTGGTGGTAGTCACCGACCGGGTGGAGAACCGTCATTTAAATGACGCTCTGGTGATTTTTGAACAGATGTCCATGATCCGGGAAGTGGCGTCGGTGATCCGTGTGTACAGTATGAAATCCCAGGACAGTTAAGATCCGCGGCGTGGCGGATATTCCCTGCGTATTTTCCGGAAAACCGGGCATGCTTACTTTGTGTGATTCAGAAAGGAGAATGCCAATGGAAATCCCAAAGATTACCGGAGACCATTTTCAGACTGAAGTGACAGGCGCAGGGCGTCCCGTACTGCTGGAATTTTACCGGCAGGGATGCGCGGCCTGCGAAGCACAGCTCCCGATTCTGGAACAGGCGGCGGACGAGGCGTGCGATGTGAAGTTCTGCCGGGTAGACGCCGGGGAAGAACCGGAACTGGCCGCCGCGTACGGCGTGACAGATGTACCGGCCATGTTTATCCTGAACGGGGAGAAAATTTTCCGGAGCTTTACGGGAGGCCGGGGACTGGAGACCGTATTGGAATATCTGGAAATGTAGGATACAGAGACGGGGCTGCCGCAGATGTGCGGCGGCCCCGTTTCAGACAGAGAGACGTTCCGGCGTCTTTCGGACAGGGGGAGTTATGACAGAACAGAGACTTTTGAGCCTGGTGCGCCAGGCAGTGGAGCGGTATGGAATGATCGGAGAAAATGACCGGATCGCCGTGGGTGTATCCGGAGGGAAGGACAGCCTGACGCTTTTGTACGCGCTGGCGAAGCTGTCTTCCTTTTATCCAAAGCCTTTTTCCGTCTGCGGGATCTGTGTGGATTTGGGACTGGAGGGAACGGATTTTGACGGGATACAAGGATTTGCCCGGGAACTGGGCGTGGAGCTGCGGATCGTCCCCACGCAGATCGGAAAGATCGTCCTGGAGGAGAGGGAGGAGAAGAATCCCTGTTCTCTCTGTTCCAAAATGCGTAAGGGCGCATTGGTGAGGGAGGCCCTGAACATGGGATGCGGCAAGATCGCCTATGCCCATCATAAGGACGACTTCGTGGAGACCATGCTCATGTCCCTGATCTTCCAGGGGCGTTTCTACGCGTTTCCCCCGGTTACCTGGTTTGAAGACACCGGGCTTCAGATCCTGCGCCCTCTGATGCTGGCGGAGGAACGCCAGATCCGGGGATTCTGCAGGAAATACGCGGTGCCGGTGGTGAAAAGCCCCTGTCCGGTGGACGGAACCACCAGCAGAGCCTATGCCAAGGAGCTCCTAAGACAGATCTGCGCGGAACATCCGGAGGCGAAAAACCGAATGTTCCGCGCGCTGACCGAGGGCGGGATAGAAGACTGGCCGCAGCCTGGCGGCAAGCGGGAGTGAAAGCGGCCTGGCCAGACCGGAAGCTGTCCGGCGAGCGCAGGCCGTCCCACAGTTCTTAGCGGGGCAGGAACGTCCGCAGCCGCTCGTAGATTTCAGGCGTAGCCGAGAGGATACTGGAATTGGCAAGATACGGAACCGGATTTGCGGTCCAGTCGGTGATACGCCCGCCGGCCTCCTGGATGATCAGGGAAGCCGCTGCATAATCCCAGGGCTTCAGGTTGTATTCCAGGAAACCGTCCACCCGTCCGGCGGCCACATAGCACAGATCCAGAGCGGCGGAAGCGCTGCGCCGGAAATCCGCCGTATGAACGAAGATGTCCCGGAACATGGGAAAGAGCATGTCCGCCTTGTCCTTTTCATAGGGACTGGAGCCGAAGGCGATGACGCAGGTGTCAAAGGCTTCCTGGTGGGAGACCTGGATGGGTGTGCCGTTCAGCCAGGCCCCTTCCCCCAGTACGGCGTGGAAAGTCTCTTCCGTAAACGGGTTGTACACCACGCCCTGCACCATGCGGCCCTGCTCGTAGAGTCCCAGAGATACGGCGCTCATCTGATAATCGTGGATCAGGTTGGTGGTGCCGTCGATGGGGTCGAGAATCCAGTAGGAACCGGACGGGTTAAGATTCCGGTTTTCCTGCTCCTCGGAGAGAAGGCCCGTGTCCGGGGCAAGCTTTGCCAGCTCTGCCCTCAGGTACTCCTGAACGGCAAAATCCACTTTGGTCACATAATCGGCGGCGCCTTTGACGGTGACCGCGCGGGCCATGTCTTTGTCCATGATGATATCTTTGGTGCTGTGCACCAGTTCGATCAATGTCTGCTGATTCATAAGATGTTCCTCCTACGCATGATAGTTCCGGCCCAGCTGCCAGAAGGCGACGGCGCTGGCTGCGGCCACATTCAGGGAATCTACTCCGTGGGCCATGGGAATACAGATGGTATAGTCGCTGCCCTCAATGGTGGCGTCCGTCAGTCCGTCGCCTTCGGCGCCCAGTATGACGGCCAGCTTTTCTTCTGCCATAAGACGGGGATCGTCGATGGACACCGTCTCTGAACGCAGAGCCATGGCGGCGGTGCGAAAGCCCAGGTCTTTCAGCAGATGGACGCCTTTTTCTTCCCAGGACGGTGAGCGGGAGAGGTAGGTCCAGGGGATCTGGAAGACCGTCCCCATACTGACGCGGACAGCCCGGCGGTACAGCGGATCGCTGCAGTCGGGGGTCAGAAGTACGGCGTCCATGGACAGGGCGGCGGCGCTGCGGAAAATAGCCCCCACATTGGTGGGATTCATCACATGCTCCAGTACGGCCACCCGTCGGGCGTTCTTACAGATTTCTTCCACCGAAGCCAGCGCCGTCCGCTCCATGGCGCACAGCATGCCTCTGGTGAGAGGAAAGCCTGTGAGCTGTTTCAGTACATGGAAAGGCGCGGTATAGACAGGGACGGGGCCCAGGCGCGCCAGCAGTTCCCTTGTCTGGGGATCTGAGGCCTCTTCCGCCATCAGCGCCGATACGGGGACATACCCTGCGTCCAGGGCGCGGCTGATGACTCTGGGACTCTCCGCGATGAACAGCCCGCCTGCTGTGCCTTCCAGGTTCAAAAGCTGCCGTTCCGACAGGCGGGCGTATACGTCCAGCTCCGGGGCGGCAAAATCCATGATTCTGATGATATTTTGCATAGTGTGTCTCCTTGTATTTACGGCGGGATACCCGGTCAGGTAATCTGTATATGGACAACCTCGTCCATGGGGATCCGCTGCCCCTCCTCCATGACAATCACATTCTCAGAGGGCAGGATCTTTTTCACCCTGCCGGAGCAGGTCATATAAGAGCCGCCCTGTTTGCGGGGATCAGGGACGAACCAGGTAAATTCAGCGGAGGGCCTGTCGTCCAGGCGTTCCTGCAGGAGCATAAGTTTTTCACTCAGAAGCTCCAGTTCGGATTCGTCCAAATCCATCCGCCGGTCCGTAAGCCGGGCGGTCTCCCGGATGGCGGCGCTGTGGCCGCTGAGGGCTGAGAACGGTGCGAACTGCGCGGCCCGGTCGCGCATGGACATGGGCGGATGAGCGGAGGATACATGATGGGGGAGATGAAGGATATCGTCGTAACGATGGGGATCGTCAGTATTCTGCACAGATGTCTCCTTTCTGAAAATCCGGTGTCACGCCTTGTGGCCGCCGATCTGCCGGTTGCGCTCTCTGGCGGTAGCGCCTTCTTCCAGGCTGATTCCTTTTAAAATCGCGTTTTTTCCGTATTTTTTCTTGATTTCCAGCATCGCCTTCTGCATTTTCTGTTCCCGTTCCAGGATCCGTTTTTCCTCCTCCTGTTCTTTTCGCAGGGCGGCGTAATCGGTGAACAGGTCCAACTGCTCGTAGATCTCCTGTTCCTTGACGGAAGAAGCGGGGACGATGCGGTTGGCGGACAGACTGATCCGGCGCACCAGAAGCCGGGGATTTATGATCCGGTCATAGAGAGCCGCCACGGCGTCGGTGATGAGGAGAGAAGAGGAGGTCTGACGGTCCAGGTTGGCCGTCCCGTGGGCGTGCTTCGGAACCCTGCGGCCGTAACGGTCCACGGTTACTTCCCCCTGGTACTGCCTGCGGGTATCCGGGTCGGCCAGATTCTCTATATCGTAGCCCACTGTCAGGGTCAACTGGCCTGTCACCATCCCTTTTTCCACCAGATCCAGGGCCAGAGCGTCCGCCATTTCCCGCACGACCAGCCTGGCCTTTTCGGCGGTGTAGGGATACTGGAGCACCTGGCCAGAGACGATGCTGCTGGTATCCGGCCGGTAGGATTTGATATCCGCCATGGTACATGGCTCGTATCCCCACGCATGGTCGATCAGCAGTTCGGCGTTGACGCCGAAGAGACGGTACAGCAAATCTTCATTATAATAATCGGAGGCGGAGCCCAGGGAGCATCTGGCAATATCCCCCATGGTAAAAAGGCCGTTTTCTTCCAGTTTCCGGGCGTAGCCCCTCCCTACGCGCCAAAAGTCCGTCAGCGGACGGTGCGTCCACAGAAGACGGCGGTAGCTTGTTTCATCCAGCTCCGCGATCCGTACGCCGTACCGGTCGGGAGCGCTTCTCTTGGCAACGATGTCCATGGCGATCTTGCTGAGATACAGGTTGGAGCCGATCCCTGCGGTGGCTGTGATGCCGGTGGTATGGTAAATATCCCGGATGATCCGTACAGCCAGTTCCCGGGCGGTGATCCCGTAGGTTCCCAGATACCGGGAGGCGTCGATCATCACTTCGTCGATGGAGTATACATGCATATCCTCCGGAGCGATGTATTTCAGGTAAACGTTATAGATCCTGGTGCTGTATTCGATATAGTAGGACATGCGGGGCGGCGCGACAATATAGGATACCGCCAGGGAAGGATCTTTTTTAAGCTCCGTATCGTCGGAAGATTCACCGGTCAGACGCCGGCCCGGAGCGAGCGCCCGGCGTCTGGCGTTGACTTGCCGGACCTTTTCCACCACTTCAAACAGGCGCGCGCGTCCGGAGATACCATAGGCCTTCAGGGAAGGCGACACTGCCAGGCAGATGGTTTTCTCCGTCCGGCTCTGGTCCGCCACCACCAGGTTGGCGGTCATGGGATTGAGCCCGCGTTCCATGCATTCCACAGACGCGTAAAAAGATTTCAGATCGATGGAAATATAGGCGTATTCTGCGGACACGGGGGGCGCCTCCTTCCTTTTGGATTCTTATTTATTATATATGTCAGCAGGAGGTTTTTCAAGGGTGTCAGCAGGATGTATGAATGGATTGACCCTGGGACGGATCTGTACTAAAATGGAATTGTATCGTGGATACGCGGGATTGTGACACTATTGAACTCGTGAGGTAAGCAAGTCTATGATTGATTTTCCCAAGATAGAGCAGTATCGGGAAAATAACCGCATTGAAGCTAAAAGAGCCCTGGGCGGTCTGCCCAAAAGTATTTGGGAAACCTACTAATCCAGGACATCAAAGTGCCGTTCAAGATGGAAGGCGGCACCAGAGTGGACGATACCAGTGTGCATAAGGCGCTGCGGGAGGCGCTGACAAACTGCCTTGTCCATGCCGATTATTACGGCCGGCAAGGATTAGTGGTTATCAAAAAGCGCGACGTTATTACCATGTCTAATCCCGGCGGCTTCCGTATCGAAATTGACGCGGCCAAAAGCGGAGGTGTGTCCGATCCTCGTAATGGAACTATGCTCAAAATATTCAATTTAATTGATATTGGTGAGCGTGCCGGAAGCGGTATCCCCAATATTTTCCGCGTCTGGCGTGAGCAGGACTGGCCAGTGCCTGTGATTACAGAACAACTGGAGCCGGAAAGAACGATATTGACGCTTACATTAAAAAAAATCGGCGATAAAAAATCGGCGATAAAAATCGGCAATAAAAAATCGGCGATAAACGCAAAAATGAAAGAAACCATCATGGGATATCTTGTTGATCATGGCGAAGCGAAAACTTCTTCAATTTCTGAATATATCGGCCTGAAACCGTCCCGCACAAGGGATTATCTGAATGAGTTGATTGCAGAAGGAGTTATTATCGCTGATGGCAGTAATCGAAACAGAACCTATCGATTGAAGGCATAAAAGCCTGATTGACCCTGTGACAGACAAGAGACCGCAGATATATAGAAAAAAGAGCAATAGATCAGGAGGATTTTATGTTTAGAATTTACCTGGGCGATATGAAAGAAGCGATTTATCATCCTCCCACATATTTTGATAACCGGTATGAGGATGGATTACGGATCCATTGACGGTCAGCATGATAAAGGACGTTGATAAATCAGAGGTTGTTGGAGCGCATTTGATTGAAAGTCCTGTTCTGGGGCCTATTTCTGTCAAAGAGATTTCAGGAGGCGTAAAAACGCTGATTCTGATGGCGTTTGATGAAACTGGTAAGATATTCAATGCGTCTGCCTGCGGCGATATATGTGTAGGCAGTAAGATGAAGGGAAAATACAGAATCATTATTCAAAACAACAGACTGCATTACGAACTTGTAATAAAAAGGAATATTCCAAAACAATAAACACATAAAGCTATACCTCCCGGAATCTTTTGAATGGCTTGTCTTAAATTCTGGATTGATCGACGGCAGGGAAGTACAAAAGATCTTGGATGAGCCGGAAGAATATATTGACAGCAGGGAATATTTCAGTTGGGAACGATATTTTACACGTATTCTTATTAAGTATACGGAGGGTACTCATATGAAATATAAAAAATCGAATCTAAATCCCACGTATCTCCATAAGAAGAATAAAAACGCAATTATAAAAGTGATAAAAGGAATTGATTTTCAAAAACAAGAATAATTCACGCAAAAAGGGACTGCCGGTCCATACCGTTTCCAGTCCCTTTTTTATGAATGGAGATAGCGAGACTCGAACTCGTGACCTCTTGAATGCCATTCAAGCGCTCTCCCAACTGAGCTATATCCCCTTGTGTATGTATGCCGGACAGAGGATCCGGTATTTTATAAAGAGCATCAGCCGCCAAGTGTTCTACGGGATAATCTCTGTGTGTGAACCTAGACACTGGCGATACGGCGTACCGCACTCCTCCCAGAACTGATACCCTATGTATTATACTATGTTTGTGCCCGTGTGACAAGAAGTTTTTGAAATTTTGCATTGCCGCCTGCATGTTTTGGCATTTATATTTTTCTCCCTGCTTTATCTGGAATTAATAGTTCATTCCGGTATTTGGCGACAGTTCTCCGGGAAACGGAAATTCCCCTTTCGCCCAGCAGATCGGCCAGCTTCTGGTCGCTGTATGGCTTTGCGGGATCTTCAGACTGAATCATTTCCTGAATTATCTGCTTTACCTCTTCAGAACTTATGGCTTCTTTGGCGTTGCCAAGGAGCGATTTCCTGATAAAAAAGTAGTTTAGAGGATAGACGCCCCACGGACACTGCAAAAATTTGTTTTTTATAGTGCGGCTGACGGTAGACTCATGAATATTCAGTCGATCCGCCACATCTTTCAAACTCATAGGAGTCCGTTTCCCATCGGGATGCTCGAAGAAGTCTTTCTGCAGAGTGAGAATTTCTTTCGTCACGCGCATCAGGGTAGATGAACGATTTTCAATGCACTGATTCAGCCATTGAAGGCGTTCCAGTTTGTCCTGAAGGTAAGCGGTAACTTCCGGGGAAGGATTATTCTGTAAAAGCTCCAGATAATTACTGTTTACAGAAATTTTTGGAAGATACATATCATTCACAAGTATCTCAAAATGGTCTTCAAATTTGACAACGGTTACATCTGGTTGAATATAGCGAATGGATTCCCTGGAACTGAACGAATTGGAGGGAATCGGATTTAGATCCTGAATGAATTGGTAGCAGGAACGAACAGTCTTTTCGGGAATATGATGCTTTGCAGCAATTTGAGAAAAATGCTTTCTGCTTAAAGCGTCCATATCTTTTTGGATCAAAGCGGTCAGGATCTCATAATCTTCCTGTTTTAAAAGTCCGTTGTCTTTGATACGATGAAGCTGCAGACAAAGGCATTCTTCCAGGTTCCGGGCTCCCACGCCGGCAGGCTCTATGGACTGGAGAATCGAAAGATAGTGCAGGACGGTGTTTGTGTCAAGATTCAGATCACAGGCCAGCTGTTTCGGCGTATCTTCCAGGTAACCTCTGGAATCCAGGTTATAGACCAGATATTCCAGACAGGTACTGTCCAGAGGAGTCCGCATCTGGATGATCAACTGGCTCAGAAGATATTCCTGAAAGTTGTTTTCTGTTTCCGTAAGCTCCAGATAGTTCTTTGTCTCTGTTTCCTCGAATTCTTCCCGATAATAAACACGGTTCTGTTCGTCTGTACGATTCAGCCACTCCAGCTTTTTCTGCAGTTCATCCCGGCGTTTTTGTGCAATATCGTCTTCGCTGTGGAGGATACAGGAGATCCCTCTTTCCATTTCTTCCAGATCAATAAGGGGGTTCTCCAAAGCCTGATTCTGGACGTAGGCTTCTAATTCCAGAGTATCCATCTGAAGAATTTCCACAGACTGCATCATTTTAGGGGATAGGAGCTGTTTCTGCTCCTGGTTCTGGCGGTATTCCAATTTCATTTTTGCTACCTCAAACATTTCATGTATGTTATTGTAACATAATTTGACAGTCAGGGAAAGAGCATGCTTGATTCTTGTAATCACCGGTTAAATAACGTATAATCCCATCTTTGACAGTTTAGAAAAGAAAAAAATGGCTATACCCTAGATTTAATGAAGGTTGTAGCCATTTTTCCTTTTGCAGCGATATGTGCTATATTTTCTTTGTTCCCGGTTTTACTTGTTTGGTTTCTTTAATAATAGTCCGCATAGATGATTTTGTGATAAATTCGTAATCCGTCCGGAAACCAAATGTTTTGTGTAAACGATCTGTCAGTTCCGTCCTTTGATAGGAGGGAATATAGCCGTTGGCTGTACTCAGCAGGGTCATCTGCATGGAACGCAATGTCTCTATGATCTGGTGGGCAGTGTAGTTATCCCCGATCTTCTTTTCCAGAAGGCGATAGATAAGAAGGCTGATATAGCAGGTCATAAAGTGGGCTTTGATACGGTCATCTCTCCGGACATATACCGGGTGCGCTTCGAATTCTGTTTTCATGATCCGGAAGTTTTCTTCGATTTCCCAGCGCTGTTTATTGATCTTTAAAATCTCGCTGACATCCCCTTCCAGATTTGTAATGACGGCATAAAACCCATCATACATTTCTTCTTTCCTGATCTGCTCCATATCCAGATCATAAATGTTCTTTTCGGCAGCCTCGCCTTCGGAAGTAACAGATATCTTTTTCACAAAACGCATGGGATCATTCTGATTTTTTCCTTTGCGTTTTCTGTCAGAGGATGCAATGATCTTTTGCGCCCTTTCAATCTGCCGGGCACGGAGCCTTCTTTGATAAGCCTTGTACTTCGGCGAGTAGGTGACGATAATGGTCTCATCCATGCTTCCTGTAACAACAGGGATCTCTTTGTAATAGACTGTGTGAAATACTTCTTCGTCGGTTTCATCCAGAGTGCGCAGATTAATAAAAGAGTTGTATCCCGGTTTTCGAAACTGTGCAGGGTTCAAAGCGATATCCCGTTCTTCCTTTTTCATCTTTTTTAAAGAATGCGTAATGACATAGGCACGGTTTCCGAGACTGTTAAAACGGCGATTGGCTGTACTGCCAAGCCCGGCATCGGAACAGAAGATAAATTCACTGCATCCGAAGTCCTGAAGGATTTTTGATTCCAATGGTTTTAAGGTTGTCTGCTCATTCTGATTGCCGGGGAAAATGTCAAAAGCCATAGGGATCCCGTCTGCGTCCATGAACAGTCCCATAGTTACAATCGGGTTAGGACGATGTTCCTTGCTTTTTCCATAACGTTTCAGCCCGCTTTCTTCTTCGATCTCAAAATAATAATTCGTACAGTCGTAATAGAGGATCCGCTTATTCCGTGGATGGATATAGTTGGAATTCCGATAAAGTTCGCTTTGGATAAAATCGGATTCTTCCGCAAGGACAGAAAGAGAGCGGTACATATCCTGCAGGCTGTATTTAGGAGGTTCCAATAATGTCCGGCAATACTCGTAGCTCCCCAGCTTACTGCAGGGAGAGAGGATCCGGGCGTAGACCAGATCTGTGAGGATTGCATTGAGATCATATTTAAATTTGTGCCGATTTTTGATTGTCCGGCAGATCTTATCTATGCGGAGCTGGGTGCAAAGGCATTGAAGGAAAAGATAACCGATATGGAAGGAACGCAGTTCATTTATAGCAATGCAGGCTCCCAGTGAAAAGTCGACTGTGACTTTTCCGTTATGTTGATTGTAGAGTTCCGTTTCTTTCCTGGCTTCTTCTTTTGCCCAAGCCATCAATTTTTCCTGATCACCGGAGAATTGTTCGAGAAGATCGTTGAGCTTTCCCAGCTTTTTATAGATACGGGATGAAGTTTTTCCGTTTTCTTTGCGGTAGGACTGATAAATATATACGTCCTTGTTATTGGCGCTGCCAGTAATATTGATATACATAAAAAACTCCTTTTTTATTTATTATACCACAACAAGCACAAACAAGCACTATTAATTTCAAAAAATTTGACAAAAAAAGAGAGCCATAATGGCTCAACCATGGGGATTAATCATTATGCTATTAATGAGAAAGTGTCAAAGACCCGGAGCTGTTTCTGCTCCTGGTTCTGGCGGTATTCCAATTTCATTTTTGCTACCTCAAACATTTCATGTATGTTATTGTAACATAATTTGACAGTCAGGGAAAGAGCATGCTTGATTCTTGTAATCACCGGTTAAATAACGTATAATGTACAAAAAGCAGGTTCTATCTGGAAATTGGGAGAATTCAGTGAGATGAAACAAAAGATTATTGAAACAATACAGAATGAAAACAAGAAGAATCCACTGACGGATGAGGAACTGGGGCATTTGCTGGGAATTTTAAGGGAAACGGTAACGAATCTTCGGAAAGAGGCGGGGATTCCTGATTCCAGGGAACGCCGGAAAATTTCCATTTTTGCAGACATGAAAGCCATCCTTGAACAGGAACCGTCCATCTCAGAGAGAAAACTGACAAAAGAATTGACGGCTCGTGGATATGCAATCGGAAAGTATGCAGTAGGAGGTTTGAAGGCGGAGCTTTTAAGTCAATGGCAGCCAATAAAAGAAAAACAAAAAGTAAAAGAAGACGATCTTTTTCGATCGATTATCGGTTATAACGGAAGTATGAAAAGCCAGCTGCAGCGGGCGCAGGCCGCGATTTTGTATCCGCCCAAAGGCCTTCATTGTCTGCTGTATGGTCCCTCCGGTGTGGGAAAAAGCTATCTGGCAGAGCTGATGTATGAGTACGCTCTGACCACAGATAATTTTTCGGAGGACGCGCCGTTTTTTGCTTTTAACTGCGCGGATTATGCTGACAATCCCCAGCTGCTCCTGGCACAGCTGTTCGGGTACAGCAAAGGGGCGTTTACCGGCGCGGGAGAGAATAAAAAGGGAATCGTGGAACAGTGCAACGGGGGAATCCTTTTTCTGGACGAGGTACACAGACTGCCTCCCGAAGGACAGGAGATTTTGTTCTATCTGATGGATAAAGGAAAATTCCGCCGTTTGGGGGAGGTGGAAATTCAGCGGGAAAGTCATCTGATGATCATCGCGGCGACCACAGAAAACCCTCAAAGTTCTCTGCTTCTTACTTTTCGTCGAAGAATCCCCATGGTTTTGGAAATCCCAACATTGAATGAAAGACCCCTGAGTGAAAAACTGACATTCATCCGGCGGTTCTTTCGCACAGAATCCAGACGCCTTAAACGGCAGATTCTGGTGAGTCCGGAAGTGATCCGCAGTTTTGCAGACAGCGATTATCCAGGGAATGTCGGCCAGTTAAAATCGGATATCCAGGTCTGCTGTGCAAAAGCTTTTCTGGAGGGCAAAGTCAAAGGGCAGAAGGAAATGGTAATCGGTTCGGAAATGCTTCCCGATGGTATCCGTAAGACGCTGTCAAATGAGAATCGAAAAAAACTTTTTGAAAGGGTTCCTGTCAGTGAAATTTTTTCACCGGATCAGGAAGACAGCCTGGGCGACGAGGAGCAGAGGGGAAGAGGATGGGATATTTACCGCCTGTTGGAAGAAAAGTATGACCAGCTGAAAGAGCAGGGGATAAATGAGCAGGAAATTCAAGAGAATCTTTCCAGAGAAATTGAGAAAAGTCTTCTGCGTCATATTCAGGAGGTAGAAGACTCTGAATTGAGCCAGGAAGAACTGGCGCGCATTGTAGATGAAAATATATTGGACATGTCCAGGGAAATTTATGAGCTGGCAAAGCAAAGGATGCCTTTTTTAAGGAAAGATATTATCTTTCCGCTGGCGATCCATCTGAATATGGCCGGAGAGCGGGTCAAGCGCCAGGAACGGATTATGGAAACCGGGATGGTGAATCTGAAGGAAATGTATTCCTGGGAATACGGCCTGGCGTCTGAAATTCTGGAGGAAATCGGCAGGAAGTATTATATGAGATTCAACGATGATGAAGCCGGTTTCCTGGCCATGTATTTTCATAAATTCAGCGAGCACCAGATACAGGACAGTAAGATCAATGTGCTCGTGGTATCTCATGGCTCTGTAGCCTGCGGAATGGCCGAGGTGGCAAATTCCATTATGGGTATCCGCCACGCGGTGGGACTGGAGATGGGACTGATGGAATCCCCTGCGGAGATGGAGGAGAAGGTGGTACATACAGTCCGCCAGATGAATGAAGGAAAAGGCTGTCTGATACTGGCCGACATGGGCTCGCTGATGGATGTGGGAAAGAAAGTGACCCAGGAGACGGGCGTCCCCGTGCGGGTGGTGGGGCGGACAGATACGCTGATGGTGATAGAAGCAGTCCGCAAAACCTGTTGGACGGATGAAACATTGAATGAGATAGCGGATGACCTGGATGTGAAACGATTCGTGGGGACAGCAGAGAAAAAGGCAGTGAAATCCAGAGAAAAAGCGGTATTGTGCCTGTGCATCACGGGAGAAGGAGCCGCGCGGACCCTGAAGGATTATCTGAACGAACGTCTGAAAAGCAGCCTGGAAAATGTGCAGGTAATTACCAGAGGATATATTGATCATGCGGACGTGGCAGACCTGATAAAGAAACTGGAAGAAACTTATGAGATTCTGGCTATTGTGGGGACGCTGGATCCGCAGATACCCAGTTATCCATTTCTGTCTGTGTCGGAGATTTATCAGCAGCAGGGGCTGAGAAAACTGCGTGGAATACTGAAACGCCGTCTGCTGCAGGAACAGAATCAGCTGAGAGAGGTGATAAGGCCGGGGAGTATTTTCAAGTATGAAGAAGATACTACGAAGGAATATATTCTGGATCAGGCGGTAGAGTACCTGGTACAGGAGGGAAACGTACAGCCGGAATTCCTTCTTAGTGTATATAAGCGGGAGGGCCTGATGCCTACTTTTTTAAAGGGCGGCATTGCGATTCCCCATGGTTCTACCACATTGGTTACAAAACCAGCCATTCATGTTACAAAATTGGACATTCCCATCGTGTGGGACGGCGTAAACATGGTTGATTTGGTAATTCTGCTGGCTTTAGATGAGAATTCAAAAAAATATTTTGAGCAATTATATCAAATGATTTCTGATGAATTATTGGTTTCCCGCATACGAAGCTGCGATTCCTCTGAAGAAATTTATAAAATTTTATGCGGTAATACAGAAACGGTCAAATAATTGGCATGATTCTTGCTCCATATATAAGTATCAGAGTAAGAAAGGAGATAGTGAACATGTCAGTGAAAGACTTTCCGAAGGTTACTGTCATTTTAAGAGGCTACACCTACTCTCAGATTCGGACAGTTGTGAAAAATCTGATTGGAACAGAGCTGAAGGCTGTTGAGATTACGATGAACACGCCGGGCGCCCTTGACTGTATTCAAAAAATCAGTGAAGAGTTCGGCGACAAGATCCTGATCGGCGCCGGAACTGTTCTGACTTATGAAGAAGCACAGCAGTCGATTGAGGCAGGTGCGGCCTTTTTGCTTGCCCCGACAGTCTTTTCCAAAGAAATTCTGGATCTCTGCAAAGAAAAAGGGGTTGTCTCCGTACCAGGAGCATTTTCGCCGTCAGAGATTTACCGGAGTTTTGAAGATGGTGCGGATATTGTCAAAGTTTTCCCGGCAGCGCGGCTGGGCAGCAAATATCTGACGGATATTCAGGCACCGCTGGGCAAACTTCCGCTGATGGTTGTGGGTGGCGTGAATACCGGGAATCTGGAAGAATACTTCCGGGCAGGGGCATCCTACGCAGGCATCGCGTCAGGAATCTTCAACAAAGACGATATTCTGCAGGAAAATGAAGTGAATCTGAAGGAATCGATTAAGGCAATTGAAGAAAAGATCAGAAATCTGTAAAAATGGGAGGACAAATATGAGCGATATTGCATTTGATCAGTCGCTGATTTTACAGTTCGAAAAACCGATGACGAACACGGAGGTTCTGACTGCCATGGCAGATTACCTTTGTGAAAAGGGTGTGGTGAAGGATACCTACTGTCAGGCGATTCTGGACAGAGAGCAGAATTTTCCCACAGGACTTTTTACCGGCGGAATCAATGTGGCGATTCCCCACGCGGATATCTGCCATGTAAATGAGGCGTCTATCTGTGTCGGGGTTCTGAAAGAACCTGTCAGCTTTCGCACCATGGATGAACCGGATAATGAGATCGAGATCAGTCTTGTCATCATGCTGGCGCTGATGGAAGCGCACGGACATATCGATATGCTGAAAAAAATCATCGGTCTGATCCAGGATCAGGAGACTGTAAAAGAAATCGTGGAATCAGGGGATGCAGATAAAATTTACGGAATTATTAAAAAGTATTTACTGTAACAGAAAAGGAGAAAGATTGAGATGAAAAGAGTATTAGTAGCATGTGGTAACGGTATTGCAACTTCTACAATAGTGGCGACTAAGATCAGAGAGAAATGTGAAGAGAACGGTATTGCGGTAACTGTTATGCAATGCAAGCTTCTTGAGGTTGAGTCCAAGGCGGCGGATTTTGACCTACTAGTAACTACAGGCAAATTTACCGGCGGAAATGTAAGTATTCCGGTAGTAGGCGCAATTTCTCTGCTGACGGGGATTGGCGAGGAAGCGACTCTGGAAGAGATCATTGCCAAATTAAAATAAAGTATAAACATGCCGTAGAAAAATATTTGAAAAACGCAGGGAGAGAAAAATATGCAGATTATTTATAGCATTTTTAATGTGATTCTGGATGCGGGTGCAGTTGTTATGCTTCCAATTATCATCACCATCGTGGGGCTTATCTTTGGTGTAAAACTGGCAAAAGCTTTCCGTTCCGGCCTGACCATCGGCATTGGCTTTTGCGGTATCAATCTTGTAGTCGATATGTTAAAGAGCAACCTGGGACCTGCAGCTCAGGCAATGGTTGAGAATTTTGGCATCAATCTGGATATTCTGGATGTGGGCTGGGGTGCAATCGCTGCGGTGACCTGGTCTTCTCCGATTATCGCGATCCTGATTTTCTGTATTCTGGCCGTTAACATTATCATGCTGGCTTTGAATGCAACAAATACGCTGGACGTGGATATCTGGAATTATCATCATATGGCCATCGTAGGAATCATGGTATATTTTGTAACTAACAATGTAATCCTTGGTATTGCGGCGACCGTTGTTATGGCCATCGTCACTTTCAAACTGTCCGACTGGACCGCTCCTCTGGTTGAAGAGTATTTTGGAATCCCGGGCGTATCGCTGCCGACCATGTCGGCCTTGTCCTCCGTTGTCATTGCGGCTCCTCTGAACTGGCTCATGGATAGGATTCCGGGTATTAACAAACTGAATTTTGAAATCAAAGATGCAAAAAAATATCTTGGATTCTTTGGAGAGCCGACCATGATGGGTCTGATTCTCGGCTGCATCATCGGCGCTCTTGCAAAATATTCCGTCGCCGATATTCTTGCACTCGGTGTGAACATGGCGGCAGTTCTTGTCCTGATCCCGAAGATGACCTCTCTGTTCATGGAAGGTCTTATGCCGATCTCTGAGGCGGCAAAGAACTTCACTAAGAGCAAATTCAAAGGAAGGACATTCCTGATTGGCCTGGATGCGGCAGTTGTGGTTGGTAATCCAGATGTTATTACTACTTCTTTGATCGTTATCCCTCTGACCATTCTGATGGCGGCAGTCCTTCCGGGCAACCGTGTGCTTCCGTTTGCTGATCTGGCAGTTGTGACCTTCCGTGTGGCCATGGTTGTGGCAATTACGAAAGGTAATCTGTTCAAGAACATTATCATCGGTTTAGTTTGTACGGGAGCCATCCTGCTGGCAGGTACCGCAACCGCCCCGGTATTGACCGCACTGGCGACCAGCGTGGGGTTGGAGCTTGGTGACGGCAGTCTGATTACTTCTTTCGCGGCAACCAGTTTGACGGTAAGCTACCTGGTTTACAAGGCGTTCATCAGTAATCTGTTTATCAGTCTTCCGATTCTTGCAGCAGTTATTATTGCTGTCTGGGTTGGTATGAGCAGACTCAACAAAAAAAGAGCGGAGATTTTAGCTGCAAAAGAGCAGGCTTAAAATTTTCTTTTCGAGAAAGGACGGAACACTATATGAAGAGAGCAATAGACCGGCTGGAACCGTTCCAGAGGGCAATCTCCAAAGCGCATCTGGCTTCCGCAGGTGTCTTTGTTGATTCCCTCGATACAAAACCCTTGATTGCCATTGCCAACAGCTGGAATGAAATCTGTCCGGGTCACGAGCCTTTGCGTCAGCTGGCTGAAGAAGTGAAAAAGGGGATCATTGAAGCAGGCGGGGAACCGGTGGAGTTTAATACCATCGCCATGTGCGACGGCATTGCCCAAGGGCATTCAGGTATGCGGTACTGCCTGCCTCACAGAGAAATCATTACGGACTCCATCGAGGCTATGGTTGTAGGAGAAGGAGTATTCGACGGTGTCGTTTACATGGCGTCCTGCGATAAAATTGTTCCGGGGATGCTGAATGCGGCGGCGAGGATTAATCTTCCTTCTGTGATTGTTACCGCAGGCCCTTGTTTTGCCCAGATTAAACCTAATGAATCAAAGGAACTGCGTCAGCGTTTCTTGAGAGGCGAGATTACGGAACGCCAGCTGATTGAAGGTACGTTAAATTATTATACAGGACCGGGCATCTGCCCGTTTCTGGGAACAGCCAATACGATGGGGGCTCTTTGCGAGAGCCTGGGAATGATGCTACCGGGCGGAAGCCTGATTCCTTCCAGCACCAGCATGCGCAGATTTTCTGCAAGAGAGTCCGGTAAAGCCGTGATGAACCTGGTGGAAAAACAGATTACGCCCTCCATGATCATGACCCAGGAGGCCTTGGAGAATACCGTGACTCTTTTAAGTGCGATCGGAGGTTCTTTAAATGCGTTGATCCATCTGCCGGCATTGGCGGCAGAACTTGGACTGACCCTGGATTGGGACGATATTGCAAAGATCACTTCCAGCACTCCGGTTCTGTGCGGTATCGTACCTAACGGGAACCGTACTGTGGTGGACCTGCATTTTGCAGGAGGCATCCCGGCTGTCATGAAAGAACTGAAGAGCGTACTTCATAATGACTGTCTGAACGTATCCGGCAAGTCTCTGGGAGCAATCCTGGATGAAGCAGAAAGCGGAGACAGGGAAATTATTCATACCATGGAAAATCCCATCGCGAAGGCAGATGGAATCCAGGTACTTTACGGCAACCTGGCGCCTCAGGGAGCATTGGTAAAAACCTCTGCTGTTCCCATGGATGTGCGGGTGTTTGAAGGAACTGCCAAAGTGTTTGAAGGCGAGGACGCATGTTATGCGGCTTTTCGAGAAAAACAGATTCATGAAGGAGATGCGGTGATTGTCCGTTATGAAGGCCCCAAAGGGGGACCAGGAATGAAAGAGCTTCACCGCATCACGGAGATCATTAAAGGCATTCCCCAGACTGCGGTTATTACCGACGGAAGATTTTCAGGCGCCAGCGGCGGTCTGAGTATTGGTTATCTTTGCCCTGAAGCGGAGGAAGGCGGCCCCATTGCCCTGGTGGAAAACGGCGACAAAATTCAGGTCGATCTATATAAAGGGATTCTTCATCTGGATGTAAGCGACGAGGAGCTTGAGAAACGCCGCCAAAACTGGAAACCGGTTGAGCGGCCGGAGGAAAAAGGTGTTTTGGGAAGATATGCCAGAATGGTAAGTACGGCACGAAGAGGTGCTGCTTTTCAGAAATGATAATTGAGTCAGCTGCTTTGGATTTGCCAAAATATCAATAACAATCCTTCTTATTTTGATAGAAACCCACAAAATACTCCGAAACGGGAATGTTTTGTGGGTTTCATAATGGTAAATTTTCAAACGGCCCCTTACCATGTCATCAGAAAATTCAGTGATCCCGCAGGGTTCTCCGTCCCTTTTTCCAGAAGGGAGATCAGCCCCAGGATCGTCTCCTCCGTCTCCCTGGGATCGGAAGGAGCCATGGCGTTGTCCAGCTTGACGGTCAGTACGATCAGTACGATCTCAGCCAGCGCCGCCGGATAATCGAAGCGGATCTGCCCCTGGGAGATCCCCTGCCGGATGATCTCGGTGAGCACCGGCTTCATCTCGGAGATCAGATGCTTCATATATTTTTGCCGGATGAAGGCGTCCTCTTTCGCGTCGGCGTCCGGAGTCTCCTGGGCCCGGAACGCCGAGGAAGAATTCCGGCAGGCCTGGAAGATCATGGCCATCCGGGTGAAGGGCGAGATCGCTGTCTGCCGGGCCAGGTTCTTCGCCGTCTCCAGCGGTTTTTCATAATTGCGCTCCACCAGCGCGTCCAGGATGGAATCCTTGGAGGGGAAGTAATAGTAGATGCTTCCCTTTCCGATTCCGGCGGCCTGGGCGATCTCGCTGACGGAGATATTCTGTATGTTCTTATCTCTCAGAAGAGCCTGGAGCGCATCCAGGATTTGATTCTGTTTGTTCTGATTCTGCAAGTCCGTCACCTCTTCCTGATTTCCTCTTTATCCCAGGTAATCAGTATAACATGTCCGGGGGAGAAGGACAATGGGGATAATTGACAGAAAATACTCCGGAATCCGGCTTTTTTTTATGGGAAGGATAAATTGACCGATGGTCGAAAAGATGGTATAGTATCTTTGTAATGAAACCGACCGATGGTCGAAAAAAGAAAAACAAAGAGGGGAAATATGATGAAATACGCAGATTTTTTTGCAGAGATTAAAAGCCGTTTTATGGAGGCAGATGTGAGCGATATTCAGGAGCATCTGGCCTACCAGTTCAATATCACCGGAGAGGCGTCGGGAATCTTCTACGTGGAAGTGAAGGATGGGAAGCTCCATGTGGAGCCGTATGAGTATTTTGACCGCGACGCCATGTTCACCGGAAGCGCCGAGACCTTTATGAAGATCGCGGAAGGCAAGCTGGATCCGGTGGCGGCCGTAGGGCTTCTGAAGCTGAAGGTGGAAGGCAATATTGACAAGGCGCTGCGTTTTAAAGAGTTGATTGACAGCAAAAGGAAATAAGAAAGAAGGCTGAGAAGATGAGAAAAGGGCTGATAAAAGGCGCTGCGGCCCTGCTGGGACTGCTGGCGGTCTCAGAAGCCGGAGGGTCGGCATATTTTTACCGCAGGACGATGAAGAGGAACCGGCTGAGTGTGGAACGGACCATGAAGATGTCCGGGACGGACTGGAGCAGGTACGCGCAGATGATGCAGGAACGCAAGGAATATATGATGGCTCAGCCCCACGAGGAGGTGTGGGCCAGATCGGAGGACGGACTTCGGCTCCATGCCTCGTATTTTCCCAACCACGGCAGCAAGAAGGTTGCCATATGCCTTCACGGTTATACCAGTCAGGGCATGAGCGATTATATCGGCCTGTCCGGTTATTATCTGAAGCGCGGGTTTGCCATGCTCCTGCCGGACGCCAGGGCGCATGGACAGAGCGAAGGAGAATATGTGGGCTTCGGATGTCTGGACCGGCACGACCTGATGGGATGGATCCGGTGGATCATCCGGAGAAACGGTCCGGATGTGGAGATCCTGCTCCACGGGACTTCCATGGGAGGAGCGACCGTCCTGATGGCCAGCGGCCTTTCCCTGCCGTCCCAGGTAAAAGGGATCGTGGCGGACTGCGGGTTCACCTCGCCCAAAGAGGTATTCACCCATGTCCTCCATTCCATGTATCATCTTCCGGCCTTTCCCATGATCCAGATCGCCAGCTTTGTGAACCGCAGGAAGGCGGGATACGGGCTTGACGACTGCAACGCCGCCAGGGAAGTCCGCAAAGCGAAGGTTCCCATTCTGCTGATCCACGGGAGCGAGGACGGATTCGTACCCTGCCGGATGTGCGGGGAAATATATGAAAATTGTGCTTCTCCCAAAACGAAACTGATCATAGAGGGGGCAGCCCATGCAGAAAGTTACTATAAAGCGCCGGAGACGTACGAGCATGCTCTGGACGAACTGATCGGAGGGATCATGAAATGATGAGAAAAAGAAAAGGATATCCGGTATATCCTCTGACTGCCGCACAGAAATTTCACTTTTTCTATCAGAATTTCTGCCCGAAAAAAGAGGTGCTGAATATTGGAACCAGCCTGACTATTGGCGTAGATCTGGATTTTGGGGAACTTAAACAGGCGATTTACAAGGCCTATGAGCGCTGCGATTCCATGAGACTTCGTTTTGCCCACGACAAAGAAGGAACGTATTATCAGTACGTAGTGGATAAAGAAGAGAGGGACATTGAATATGTAGATTTTACGGGGAAGACTATGGAAGAAGCAGAGGAGACGATGAAGGCGTGGACCAGAGTGCCTTTCAAACGTGATGATTCTCCGATGAACCGTATCGTGATGATCAAGACGCCGGACGGTTACCAGGGGGTATACCTGCTGGTGGATCATATGACCATGGATGCTCAGTCTTTGATCTGCTTTTTGAAAGATATTATCGAGCTTTATTGCAACGCAAAATATGAAGGCGTACCTTATCCGAAGGATATGGCATCTTACATAGAGCAGGTGGAGAAAGATCTGGCGTATGAGGCGGGCAGTAAAGCCCAGGCGAGAGACGCGGCATATTTCCAGAGACTGATAGAGTCTTCTGAACCGATTTATAACGGTATCGATGGGCCGGAGCTGCTGGAGGCCGAGAGAAAAAGAAGCGGGAATCCGGATGCCCGTGCAGCCATCAATGTATCTGACTCTGTGGATTCTGCTCTGGATATTTTTCATCTGGAGGCAGAGCCTACAAAACGGCTGATGGATTTCTGTGAGAAGTATCATGTGTCATTGGCCACGCTGCTGCTCATGGGTCTGCGTACTTATTTCCAGAAGATGAACGGCAATGATGATGTGTCCATCAATACAGCCATTGCCAGAAGAGCGACGGTCAAGGAGAAAAAGTCCGGAGGAACCAGGATTCATTCCTTCCCGTTCCGCACGATTATATCTCCGGATCATACTTTTCTGGATGGAATCTATGAAATCCGTGATCTGCAGAACGAATATTTTCGTCATGCAAACTATGATCCGGTGGCATATTTTGCGTATCGCAGCAGACTGTATCCCAATCCTCAGGGACAGACCTATGAACCCATGTCTCTGACCTACCAGCCTTTGACGCTGAAAGAAAAAGGGCTGGATCAGCTGGGGGATATTCAGTATAAAACGAAATGGTATCCCAACGGCGCCACAACTCAGGCCATGTATCTGACTGTGATGCACCGTCCGGAAGACAACGGGCTGGATTTTAATTTTGAACATCAGGTGAAAGCCGTTTCCAGAGAGAAACTGGAATATCTTTATTATTATCTGTGCAGGATCATGTTCAAGGGCGTAGAAAACCCGGATCTGAGCATCGGAGAGATTATTAAACTGGTATAGGGAGGAAGAAAAAATGTTTGATCAGTTGGTGAATATAATCTGCAATTATGTGGAGGTGGAACCTGAGAATGTCCGTCCGGATTCCCGTTTTATGGAAGATCTGGGATTTACTTCCTTTGATTTTATGAGCATGCTTGGAGAACTGGAAGACGAATTTGATGTGGAAATCGATGAACATGAGGCTGCGGATATCCGTACGGTGCAGGAAGCGGCGGATTATCTGGAAAAATTAAAAGCAGAGGAGTAAAGGAGAGAGCGCATGCTTTGTTCAACGATTCGGGAGATTCTTGTAAATACAGAGAAAGTCTATGGACCGGAAGACGCGATCCGGTATAAGATAAAGAAAAATATCATTGAGACAAAAACCTACAGTCAGCTGAAGCAGGACAGCGAAAGTTTTTCCTGCGCGCTGGAGGCTCTGGGAGAAAGAGGCAGCCATATAGCGGTGACAGGAGCGACTTCTTATCCGTGGCTCGTCACCTATTTTGGAACGGTAAACAGCGGAAGCGTGGCGGTGCCGCTGGATGTATCTCTTCCTGCTGAAGATCTCTGTGAACTGATAGACCGGGCGGATGCCACGGTACTGGTAGCGGATGAACTGCGAAAGGATCTGATGGAGATTGTAAAAAGCCGGTGCCCGAAACTGCGGTATTTAATCTCCATGCAGAAAGAAGAAAGCGATGAGGAAACTTTGTCTTTCCGGCAGCTTCTGCGGGAACATGAAGGGGTTTTCGGGTACGAACCGGAGCCGGACAGTCTCTGTACCATCATGTTTACATCGGGAACCACGGGAAAGAGCAAGGGCGTCATGCTTACACAGCGGAATCTTGCAGAAAATGCCACCTGTCTGGATATGAAGATCCCGCCGAGGACGGTGATCCTTTCGGTTCTTCCCATTCATCATGCCTATTGCCTGAGTATGGATATTCTGAAAGGAATTTCTCTGGGATCGGTAATCTGTATTAACGATTCTCTGCTTCGCGTGGTGAAGAATATCAAGCTGTTTCAGCCTAATATGATCCTGATGGTGCCATTGATGATCGAGACCATGGCGAAGAAGCTGGAAGAAGTATCAGGACTGCCGCCAAAGCTGGTAAAGTGGCAGGTGTTCGGCAAACAGTTTCATACTATCTGCAGCGGCGGAGCCTATCTGCCGCCGGCCATGATTGATTTGTTTGACCGGTATGGAATCACGATCCTTCAGGGGTACGGTATGACAGAATGCTCCCCTGTGATCAGCACTACCGTAAGCTGGAACATTCGTAAAGAATCTGTAGGTCAGCTGCTTCCCAACTGTGAGGCAAAAACGGTGGACAAAGAGCTCTGGGTGCGCGGCAGCAGCGTCATGATGGGATATTATAAAATGCCGGAGGAGACAGCCCAGACCCTGGAAGACGGCTGGCTCAAGACCGGAGATCTGGGGTATGCGGATGAGGATGGATTTGTCTATCTTACCGGCCGTAAGAAAAATCTGATCATTACCAAAAACGGAGAAAATGTGTCGCCTGAGGAACTGGAAAACAAAATTGGCGAACACCGCCTGGTACAGGAGATTCTGGTACGTGAGAAAGACGGCGTAATTGAAGCAGAAATCTATCCGGATTATGATTACATAAAAAAGAAACGCATCAAAGATGTGTCCGCCGCCCTGCAGCAGGTGATTGATGAGTACAATCAGGGCGCACCGGCGTACAAGAAAGTATACAGCCTGAAGGTGAGGGAGACAGAGTTCGAAAAAACCACGTCAAGGAAAATCAAAAGATTTTAAAGGATCTTCTGTTCTGCGGGCAGGATCACGGATACCTGAAAATGATCGGAAAGCGTCTGGAATCGGATTTGTCCGTCCAGACGCTTTACTACTGCCCGGACGGATTCTGTACCGATGCCTGTTCCATCGTGCAGAAAACGCAGAGGATATGTTTCCTCCGTTTCCTGCGTCAGATCCAGATATCCGTTTTCCGCCTGCGGGGCCGGGTCTGTATATTTATTGTTGAGGAAATACAGCGTGATACAGACTGCCCGGAATATATCCGTTGGAAATGTCAATTGGCGGATCATTTTACTGCCGGGAGCTGCGGCGCATGAAAATTGAAACTCCGGAGGATTTCGTATATAATACTAACGGAAAAATATGCGTGGACGAAAGTAAAAATTGGAAGGCGGTGGTGGAATGGAAGAATATATATCCATCCGGGAAGCAGCAGAAAAGTGGAATGTATCGGAACGAAGAGTGAATCAATATTGTTCTGATGGACGTATATTGGGCGCGCAGCGGATCGGAAGATCCTGGGCTATTCCCGCAGGAGCGGAAAAACCGGGAGATCCACGGAAAGTACGGCTTCAGACAGAGACAGGAACTATTGATCCTTCCGGCGGACTGTGGAATGATGTTAATCTTATGCCACTGATGAACACGGCGTTTGTTCCGGGATGCTGCCGGCAAACTGTGGAGAGAATGGACCCGGGCCCCCGGAGGGACATTGCGCTGGCAGAATACCATTACTTCAGCGGACAAGCGAAAGAAGCAGCGGAAGAGGCAAAAGCTTACCTTACCAGTCAGGATATGGGAGCACGGCTGTCTGCCTGCCTCATCTGCGCTTATGCGAATCTTTCTTTAGGGCAGATCCGGCAGGCGCAGCTTGCGCTGGAAGAATTAAATACATCTCTTGTCGCTGCGGGAAGAAAGGCGCCTCAGTTTCGCGCGGCTGCAGCCTTTGTTGCGGCTGCCGGAGCGGTGCTGCTTCATCTGCCTCTGCCTGAGGAACTGCCGGAGATAGAGCGTTTTCTTCCCGCGCTGCCTTACGGCCTCAGGGCATTTGCGCTGTATGTGCAGGCGCATTATCTCTATCTGAAAGAGGAATACAGCCACAGCGCCGGAATCGTAGAGGCCGCTCTTGCCATGGGAGCGGCAGACTATCCGATTCCCTGCATTTATCTGCATTTGGTGGCGGTGATGGATTATATGAGCCTGAAACAGATGGAAAGGGCGAAAGCGCATCTGCTCTCCGCATGGGAGCTGGCCCGTCCCGATGATCTGATCGAGGGGTTCGGAGAGCATCACGGCCTTTTGGGAGCAATGCTGGAGGCGGTTGTCAAACCGGAATGGCCGGAAGATTTTAAAAGGATTATTGATATTACCTACCGTTTCTCTTCCGGATGGCGTAGAGTTCACAATTCTCTTACGGGACATGATGTCGCTGATGACCTGACTACCACGGAATTTGCCATAGCGATGCTGGCAGCCCGGAACTGGACCAATCAAGAAATTGCCGAACATCTGAATATTTCAGTGAATACGGTGAAAAGCCATATCTCTGAGGCGATGAAAAAACTAAATGTGGAGAAACGGAAAGAACTGAAAAAATATATGCTGCAATAGTGGCGATGCCTGCGGGGAGTCCGCAGGCATCATCCATTTTGGAGGGCGAAACGGGTAATAGTATTTCTTTATGCTTTTCGATATAATATTGACACGATATTACATGCAGCGGTAGGATGACAGAGGAGTATACCGGCAGAAAGCAGAGATAATGAGAATCAGAGATGGTTTGGCAGTTTGCTTTACCATTTGGGAAACATTGTGAGCCGCTTGGGCAACATCGCTTGTCTTGAAATTCCCGAACTGATATTCTGTAAACAGTTTAAATTCACGACAGCAGGGGAGCGGGGGACATGGCAGGAGAGACGCGGGAAGAGATACATATTGAAAATCGCAGGCTGATGGAACAACTGGATCGTGACCTGAAAAGGTATGATATTATCTACCTGCAGGCGCCGTCCGGATGGGGAAAGTACACGTTCCTGCAGGATTATCGTGCACATGTAAAGGATTACCAGGTTTACTGGCTGGAAGAAGAGAAAGATGAAGAACTTTGCCGGTCCTCGCGAAATACATGCAGAAGGGGAAGACTGATTATTATTCCGCGGCTGGAAGAGTTCCGGCGGCGGAGCATAAATGCGGACATATGGAAATTATTGGAGGAGAGGAATACAGAGGATCGTTTCCTTTTTTCTTCCGAGCTTCCGGTTTCGGAGGACATGCTGATTCACGTGGCCTCCCGCAGTCTGATTACCTACGGGGTCCGGGAATTGAGGCCGTCCAGGGGGGAAGTAGGCGAATATTTCCGGAAGAAAGGACTTCCGCTGGACGATGAGACGCTTTTAAAGATAGAAAAAGATTTGGACAATAGACCATTATGTATTTATATGCTTGAAAATCCGCTGCGCAATTCCCACAGAGGTTATACCAGGGCGGTTCTGGAACAGTGTCTGGAAGATACATTTAGCTATCTGGATGTAACCCGTTTCCGGGCTTTCCCTCTGGGAGTTCAGGAAGGACTTTTGGAATTGTCCTGTTTTGAAGTGCTGACGCCGGAACTGCTGGAATATATGCTGAAGATTACACATCCTGAAGCTGAGCAGCTGCTCCGGTATCTGCTGGAATGCGGAAGCGTGATAGAACCCTGCGGAAAGGACTGCTATCGTTTTTCTCCTTTGTTTGGAACCTTTTTGAATCGGATTATTACGAAATATCTGGATTTGGAGGAGCATCTGGATCTCTATCGGAGAGCTATGACTTATTTTAAAGAAAAGAAGGATGAACTGGCCGCGCTCAGATTTGCTTCTTTGTTAAAGGATGAAGAACAGATGGCAGATCTCCTGAATCGCTTTCTGGAACACCATGCTTCTTATACAGATTTTGTTCTGTTGGAAGATTATTTTCTGAAAATTTCTCCGGCCTATATCCGGCAATATCCCAGGCTGATCTGTGCAGGAGCCATGTTGGAGGCAATATTGGATAATCTGGATGCGGCGGAGAAATACGAACAGTATCTGACGGATCAGATGGGAGAGTACGAGGATGGCAGGTATTTAAAAGAACTTCAAAAATGCTGGATTTATCTGAAGATATGCCGTCCGGGGCCGGTAGACAGCGACAGTTTTTTCCTAAATATGAAAAAGATGCGGGAATACTGGATGGAGGCGGGATGTTCCTGGATAGAGGATTTTATGCCCAATCAGGTATCCATTCTGCACGGGGACAAGGATTACTGTGAATTACTTGCTACAGGCCGGGTATTGTTTCAGGAAAAAGAGGAAGAACCCAAAAAAGAACTGGAAAAACTGTTTGGAAAACGGGCGAACGGACTGATCGGCTATCTTTTGGCAGAGCTGTACTATGAATATAACCAGCTTGACCGTTCGCTGAATGAACTATCCAAAAGCATGTCGGAGTCCCGGATGGGAGGAAATGAGCGTCTGATGCATATGTGCGGCGTACTGCTGGCAGATCTTCTGACTGCCAGAAATCAGGCAGAGAGCGCCGATGTATTCCTTCTCCGGCAGATGGATGAAGAGAAAGAAGACGGCTTATACTATGAAAATTTTCTGGCGCACCGGGTCTACTATGATCTGCTGCGGGGCGACAGGGAACGGGTAGACCACTGGATGAAAGAACATGCTCCGGATGAAAGCGGCCGTTTTTATACTTTTTACTATAATCGCTATCTGATGAAAGCCCGTGTCTACATATGGGAAGAGAAATATATGATGGCAAGGCTGATCCTTCAGTCGCTGAAGCAGTTTGCGGGAACATATGGCATGTCTTATCTGGGAATCCAGATACGTATTCTGGAGGCGATCGCCTTTTACCGGGAAGGAAACCCGTCCTGGAAGGCCCCTTGTCGGAAGCTTTGAAACAGGCGCGCCGGTATAATTTTATCCGTGTATTTGCGGATGAAGGAGGCGCGGTGTATGATCTTCTCAGGGAGATATCTCCACAGGACGCGGGAGAAAACGATGTTTATTTCCGGTCGATGTTATCGGCAGTGCGCGCGCAGATGCTGCTTTATCCCAGATATTTGAAGAAGAAAGAAGGACCGTCCATGCAGGCTTTTTCCAGCTATGAGATGGACGTGCTGCGTCTGCTGGCGCTGGGGGAGAAGAACTCGGAGATCGCGAAAACTCTCTGCGTCTCGGAAAATACGGTGAAGTATCATTTGAAAAATATTTATCAAAAATTGAATGTGAGCAACCGGAGCCAGGCGATCAAGCTGGTGTCGGAGTATCATTTGATCTGAGAGACAGGAAGGACTGCCCGTTCGGGTAGTGCGCTTCCTGTTTTTTTGTGGGAAAATTTAAAATAGAGAACGTGAGAGGCGGAGGGGGTGCGGCCTTGGAGCATGAACAGGAGTTTGAAGGGAAAAAACTTGCGCATTACCGGGAAACTATGGACCGTCTGACGGCAGCAAGCCATGTGAAGGTAGAATATTTCGCAGAACATCAGAAGATCGAAGGATATTATGAAGACCGTATGCCGGAGAGACTCTTCGGCTGCGACCGGCTGATGAAGCAGGATAATCTGTTCGGCACGATCCAGCTGGGATACAATCCCAACAGGGAGCGGACTTTTCTGTTCGCCAATCTGAAGACGTCCCGGTATGATACGGTGGCAAGCCGGTATCAAAAGGAAATGCGGGAATACCGGATGCGTTCCCTTCTGAAGGGAGATAACGAAAACCGTGCCTATGTATCCCGCAGAGACGAGATGTCGTCCATCCTCATCGAGAAAAAAGAACGTAAACCCTGGTCGATCCGTTCGGTGAAGACTTATCTGAGCCGGGTGAATATGGAGACAGCCGCGAAACTTTTGCCGTTTTTTTCCAGAGAGGAAGAAAGCGAAGAACTGAAAAATCTGTATGGACGCAGGAAGGAGATTCAGTCGGAGATCCGTTCTCTGCGCAGCCGGGAACGGAGTATGGGATTTACGCAAGAACAGGAGCAGAAAGAAGAACTTCAAAATATGAACACGGAGATTCGCTTCCTGCGCCGCGAGGCCACGGACAGTCTCATGAAGGAGAGCCTTCTTCAGACAATACTGGTTCGCAAAGGAGCGGCAGCGAAGGCGTTTCTGCGCCGGATAAACTATGCCTTTGATTTCCAAAAGAAAGATATTGACGAATATTATCGGGAACGGAAAAAAACGTTGGAAGAGACGAGGGCAGAAGAAGAGGCAGCGGAAGGCGCACCGGAGGATGAAGAATGAAAAGATTAGATATGGATGTCTTCCATAGCGAGAAAGAATACTATGAAGCAATGTTTCTGTGCGTGCGCGGATTTGCGGAACATTATATCCGGACATCGGTAGAAGCGGCGGAAAACGGGCTGTTAAAAAGAAACGGGGGAGTGCCTGTTTACCGGGAAGAAGTATTTTCTCTGCTGAAGGACAACGACGGAGATGACGAGGACCTGAATACGTGGAGGAATCGCTTCCTTGCCTTTCGGGAATGCGGAAGAAGAAGTCTGCGCAGCGGAAGTATAATCGCACCGGAATATCTTTTCTATATTTTTGGTCTGGATGATTTTGAGTCGTTTCTTGTTTTGAATGCGTTAGTCTGTGAACTGGATCATAATATGGAACTGCTGTATGCAAGTCTGACAGAAAAGATCAGCGGCAGAATGCCGACATTTAGTCTGTGTATCCGTCTTTATAGCGGACAGGCGTCAGAAAGGCAGAGACTTCAGCAGCAGTGTGTGGAACAGTGGGAAAAGCTGGCGCTTTTGTTTGCGGGGCTGGATGATATATATGGTGTTCCGACTACGCAGATCCTGGAGGGGTATTTTGAATCGGAGCTGAAGCTGGATTACAGGATTATGGCTTTCCTCCAGGATATGGACAGCATAGACGGCGCGTTGGAAGGTATTGTTCAATATGGTACGGCCAAAACGGCAGGAAAGGAGCTGCTGATCCATCAAAAAGCGGCGGAGTGTCTGGATCGCATCTATGTGCGTGACCAGGATCATATGGCAGTCTTTCTGCATGGAGAATTTGGCGCAGGAAAGAAATTTCAGGCGGAAAAGTTTTGTGAAAAACATGGCAGACAAATTCTTTTCGCAGACAGCAGCCGTTTGCCGGAAGCGCCGGAGACATTTCGGAAAATCCTGAAAAGGATTATGCGGGAAGCTATTTTGCAGGGAAATGCGGCGGTTTGTGTCTATGATCTGGAAAAGGATCGGGAAGAGGACAAAGTAGACCATAAGTTAACAGAAAAGGTTCTGTGGGGACTTCAGTCCTGGAATGGAATGCTGTTCCTGACTTCCAGATACAGGTGGAACCTCCGTATTCAGGAAGGAAGCCGCAGAATATGGAAAATTTCTTTGCCTGAAACAACGACGGAAGAGCGAATTGTGCTTTGGAAAACCTGGCTGAGGGAAGAGGAGATCCCGGAAGGGATGGACGTGGAATTTTTTGCCGATAAATACATATTATCAGCAGGATGTATCCGTACCTGTGTGGATGAGTACCGGAGCAGGCTTTGGCTTGAGGAAAGCGGGCCGCAGGAGCGGTGGCTGATGGAAGCATGCAGAAGCCAGCTGGATCACCGGCTGGGAAATGACGCGGTTCGTATCCGGGCGCAATATACATGGGATGACCTGGTATTGCCGGAACCGCAGAAAAAGATGCTGAAAGATGCGTGTGATCAGGTCATCTATCATCATCAGGTGTATCATCGCTGGGGATTTGAGGAAAAACTGGCTTATGGAAAAGGTCTTTCCCTGCTTTTTTACGGACCTCCGGGAACCGGCAAGACAATGGGCGCCCAGGTGATCGCCAACGTGCTGAATCTGGAACTCTACAAAGTGGATATGGCGGGCGTGCTGTCCAAATATGTAGGGGAATCGGAGAAGAAACTGGGAAATATATTTGAACAGGCGAAAAAAAGCCAGAGTATCCTGTTCTTTGATGAGGCGGACGTTCTTTTTGGGAAAAGGACGGATCAGAAAGATTCTAACGACAAATATGCAAACGCGAGTACGGCATATCTGCTCCAGAAAATCGAAGAGTATGAAGGAATTATCATTCTTGCTACGAATCTGCTGCAGAATTTTGATAATGCTTTTTTGCGCAGATTTAAGTTCATCATTGAATTCCCGTTCACGGACGCAGTCCGGCGCAGGGAAATCTGGGAGAAAGTTTTTCCGGATCATGTGCCGAAAGAGGAACTTGACTTGGATTATCTTGCGGAAGAAATGAAATTCTCCGGAAGTCAGATCAAAAATGTGGCGGTTGCGGCTGCATTTTTGGCAGCAGGAGAGCAGGTCCCGGTGGGAATGAAACATATCCTGACGGCAGTTAAAAGAGAGATGGCAAAGACAGGGAAAACATTAATCCCCAAGGATTTCGGACCATATTATTATTTGATGGAGGAGGAATAGACATGTGGCCTTTTGGAAAGAAAAAAGAAAGAGTGCAGCCAGATTCACAGGGAAATACGACACAGAATCAGCAGCAGAATGGACAGACACAGACATCTGCAGGCAACGCTGCAAGGGCTCAAAGTATTTCCAGGGAAGAGCAGGAGAGACAGGCCGAAGAGGCCCGGGCGCTTAATCAGCTGAATGCGATTCCGGGGATGGTGAAGCAGCTGAAAGGGGCTGCTGACCGGCCTGCGTATGACCGGCTGATGGAACAGTTCAGAATCAGTTCCCGGGCGGCAGGATCAGCGCCTTCCGCGGCCGGTGCGAAGGAAAGGGCGGAGGAAGCGTTGAAAGCAGCCAGTCGACGGATTGGAAGGGCAGAGATTCAGAACAGTCTGAAAAATATCGTGGTTCAGCTGTCCGGATATAACAAAAAAGAAGATGATGGCAGTTTTAAAAACAGCGAACGTACGCTGGAAAATCTGCATGCCCGGATACAAAGCGACGGCATGGAGAGCGATAAGGGTATCAGCAGACTGTATGCCAAAGCGGTCAGCGACAAAGAAAAGGCCAAACAGCGTATAGACCGGGATAAAAAGCATAAGATGGCGGATCAGTACAGGAATATGGAGACGAGGCTCCGGGAACTGAACCAGAGAACGGATCTGAGAGCGGATGAAGCGCAGTCTCAGCTGGCCAGTTATGAATCCCAGCTGCGGGCGCTGGATCAGCTGCGCAGAAGCGAGTACGCGCTGCCGTCAGAAAATATTGATAAAGCGAAAGCGGCGGTGGAGGCTGAGATCACTTTGCTGAAAGGAAAGATACCCGGCGCCTCCAGGCAGAAAAAGCTGGATGAATATAGTACCCTGATCGCAGGAAAGAAGGGAAGTTCACTGGAGCAACTGATCGGAAAAGTGAAAAATATGCAGGAAGGAGCAGGTTTTCTGCCGGGCGCCGCAGGACAGACACAGCCGCAGGCACAGAACCAGACGCAGACACAGCCGCAGGGGAGCAGTTCCGGCAGTAAGACCGTGGGAGAGGTAATGAAGGAAAAACTGCGTTCTCTTCCCTCTACCGTCAAAACATCTGTACAGGAGGCTTTTTCCAGTTGGAAGGCGGGTCTGGAGACGGTCTATGACAAATTAACCGGTGCTTTGGATACAGGCGGCGGAGCCAGCGGAATCGGAGCGGATGCTTCGGATATACAGGATATGGACAGCGTAGTAAGGGATCTCCTGAAAGCGGATACCAGCGACGCAGGACTGACGGCTGCAGTTCTCGGAGGAGTCTCTACAGTTATGAAGACGATTAAAGGTATAGTTAGTATTATACAGTTCTACAGGAGAAAGAGCGGGCAGACGGAGGCTCCGATTATAGACAGCCAGGAAGGATGGAAGATGGCGAGAAGCATCATGCATGAACTGGTTGATATTATTAGCGGTTTTTTTGGGGCGTTCGGACCATGGTCAAAAATGATTCCGTTTTTTAATTCTATTGCAGGTCTGTGTACGGATGGGGCGGCTATGATTGTGGATGTCATGGATATGATCACCAGTTCGGTTCATGTGGAACAGATGCGCCGGGACCGCAACCGTATCTATAACCGGATACAGGAAAAGAAAGTGAAATATTCCAGTGCGGGCAGGGCGACCGACGCAAGAGCGGAAGCGGCATATACGATAGATGAAAAATGGTACCATCTCAGGGGGACGGATATAGATGCTAAACGGAGGGCTCTGATGGAAAAAGTGGCGGCGGATGATCCTGCTATACAGAGAGTCGGACGCGCGGATCTCCGCTCCCGGAACGACAGTTACGCCCGGAACGCGCAATATGGGCTTAGCACCAGGATTCAGAACATCCGGGGCAGCAGCGCGGAAGAAAAAAGTAAAAAGCGTGAACTGGAAGCTATGGAAATGATGGAAGAGTACCGTGAAGTGGATAAGTCTCATAAGAAGATGGTAAAAGCCCTTATGCATAATCTGGAGAGCATAGGAACGGGAGCGGCCTCCATCGTCGCTAACGGATTGAAGCTGTCGGGAGAAATCTGCTGTCTGAGCGCGGTGGGAGCGCCGGTAGGCGCGTCGCTGATTGCGGCGGGAATGGCCACCGGACTTGCCGGAAGCAGCTATGAACAGGCGAGGGAACTGGGTTCCGGTACATATAAGAAGATTCGGACTCTGATCGGGACGGAGGATAATAAAGCGACGACCCGTGAGGATATGGCGATCTCTATTGTCGAGCAGATGACGGAAGTAGGAAATTCTCCGGTCATGGGCACCGACAATAAGTTTCTGGATAAACCGGCTCTTATGGCGACAGATGCGAAAGCGGTGATCCGCCAGGGACGGAACGTAGAACATCTGCATTCGGTGCTGCGCAGAGGACTTGATGCCAAAATGTCGTCTTTGGTCAAGGCTCCGGACAAAAGCAGGCTGAAAGAAAAGATTGCCGGAGCATTCGGACAGGATGACTGACGGGAGGACTGAAAGTATGAGTTTTACAATTGAGGAAAAGACAGAAGAGTTTGAAAGACTGAAAGAGTTTCTTGACAGTGTGGAGATTGCTGCAGAGATTCTTCCGCCGGGGAAACTGACAGAGGAGCCGTCTTTGCTGGTATGCCTGCCAAGCGTGGAAGATGCGGGGAGGGAAGGGGAGATCCGGCCTGAGGATCTGCATGTGGCAGCGGGATATTTTCTGAATCTGGATGACACAGAGCAGAGACTGACAAAATATCTGATTTTCTATACACAGATTGAAGCGGAATTTTCCAGCATGAGTGACCTGGAGATCCTGACACTGATCAACCAGCTGAATCGAACCGTAAGGGTGGGTCATTATTTTTATGGGAAAGTCGACGGCAGCGACGCTGCCGTAGTACAGTACAGAACCACAGTGGCGTGCGCGGACGGAGAACCGTTTGATGAAGGCGTGATCGGAGATACCATTGTCGAGATGGGAGCCGGTTATGATATTGCGAAAGAGACGTTTGCCCGCGCAAACAAAGACCGGGAAACTGCCGTGGAAGAAAGGTAAAAAAGATGAACTACACAGAAGTACTGAACCGCAGAATCAAAAAAACAGGCATGGATTTTGCCAGAAGCCGCTCGGACGCGGGCACGCGCCGGGAGGTACTGGAACGAGCCCTTTCGGAGATCACGGAAGAGGCGGACCAGACCGGGACGTTCCTGCCCTGGACAGAAGCGATTTCCTTGTTGGAAACGGATCCGGTGGAGCAGGTGCTTCTGTGCGCGCTCTGGGCGCTGAAAGCTTCCGGGGAAGCTGGGATGGAGATGGCCGCTCTGCGTTCCCTTCTTACAGAACTCCAGGAAGGGGCGGCAGGGAGCATGGACCGGCTTCCGCCATGGATCCTGATGGACGGCGGTTATGCCGCTTTGTCTCCGGTAGTATATGGATGGCTGGAAGGCCGCGCGCCGGATCTGCCGGAGGGCATGCGGCTGTATTTCCCGTCTGTCGGTACTGTCTATGGAAATGAATCGGTGATGGAAGACGCCGCGGCGTTTCTGGCGCTTCCGGTATCGGAGGGGGAGAGCCGGGCTTTCTGCATCAGCGCAGAGCCGGGAAGCGGCAGACAGTATCTGATGGAACAGATCTGCGCAGCTCAGCAGACGCCGCTGCTCCTGACGGAGGGAGGCACATTCCGGAATACGCCCCGCAATATGAATGCGGGGGTTCTGTGCGTGCGTCTCTATGACGCGCTTCCCTGCGTCCGGCTGGACAAAGAGATACGGGAAGACCTGCTGGAAGAATTCACGGCGTGCTTCGGCGCTTTCGGGATACTGAAAGATAAGGACCGGGAGCTGGCCGAGGGGGCAGGCTGCGCGGTGGTGGAGCGCACGCTCTCCCGTCCGGACCGTCAGCTGAAGCTTCGGATGGCGCAGGAGGTACTGGGGGATCTGGTCGGGCGTCTGCCGGAAGACGTGTCCATACATCAGATTACGGGCAGACAGCTTCCCACGGGGGCATTTCTGAGATATCTGCATAATATACGGGCAGAGCTGGAGCTGGGAAGCGCAGACCGGGAATGTCTGCTGAGAACGCCGGTCTCCGCCCGGCTGAATCTGCTGGCGGCAAACCGCACCTTCGCGGAGCTGAAGCTCCCCGGCGCGCAGATGGAGCTTCTGAAAAAATTGTGCGCCATGATCTCTTCCAGAGAAGAGGTGATGGAGCAGTGGGGATTCGGAGACAAATTCTCCTACGGAAACGGGATCTCGGTTCTGTTCTACGGCGCGCCGGGCACAGGAAAGACCATGGCGGCACAGGTTCTCGCGGGTGAACTGGGGATGCCCCTTTATCGGGTGGATCTGTCCCAGCTCATCAGCAAATACATCGGGGAAACCCAGAAGAATATCGGCAGGGTTTTCGACGAAGCCGACAAATGCGACTGCATCCTGCTCTTTGACGAGGCGGATGCGATCTTTACCAAACGAAGCGACGTATCCGACGCGCAGGACCGCTATTCCAACGCGGAGACGGCTTATCTGCTGCAGCGGATCGAACAGTACGGGGGCGTCTCCATCCTGGCGACGAACCTTTTGCAGAATTTCGACGATGCGTTCCGCAGGAGAATCTCCTATATGGTGCATTTCCCCATGCCGGATACGGATCTGAGGACAGAACTCTGGGAAGGGATCTTCCCGAAACATACGCCGGTATCTCCGGAGGTAGACTGCCGGATGCTGGCGCAGGCATTTGAACTGTCCGGAGCGTCGATCAAAAACGCGGCAATGCACGCGGCGCTCCTGGCAAAGGCGGAGGACACATCGGTGGGGATGCGTCACATCCTGGATGGCATCCGCAATGAATATGGAAAACAAGGCAAGAATTTCAGTTCTTCCCAGAAAGAGCTGGCTGATGCATTTTTATAGAAGACAGGAGGCGCACGGATGAGGATCGGAAGTCGGGTCAAAACATGGTGGCAGAAAAGGAGTACAAAGTATGCGGCGGCGGGCACGCTCCTGCTGGCGCTGGCCGGTGCGGCGCTGGCGCTGAGTGTGGGAAGCGGAGCGAGAGCGGAAGAGATTACGCTTGGGGGAGAAAATTATAATTTTGATTTTGAGAATGGCGCATATTTGATTAAAACGCAAGCGGATTTAAGTGCTTTAAGAGGTGCTTCAGGAGGGGAGACTGAAAATAAAATATTTCGTCTGGAAAGTGACCTGACGGTCTCCTTTACCGGAACAGATGCGGCTGACGGGAGTTTTGCAGGAACCTTTGATGGCGATGGACATGTGCTGACGATAGAGAATGTTAATCTTGAAAGCACCAGTACAAGTGAAGAAGATGTATCGGAAGGTATTTTGTTCGGAACAATTGAAGGTGAGGCGATTGTACAGAATTTAATTATTAATATCACAGACAATGATGCATCATATACAAGGACTTCAATAGTAGAACATAGCGATACTCAGGCGGCTACAGAGCTGACATATGGCGCAGAACCGTCAGCATCATACCAGGATGCGATATTGTCAAGCGTAAATACTAATCCAAATGAAAGCGAATTTGCAAAAAAATTAGATGCTTCGAAGTCGTGGTATGTGTTAAATGATGGAACACTTACGGATGAACGGCCTGAAGAAGGCAGGATCTATACAGAGTATAAAAGAGATGAAAAGGATCAAGAAGTAACGGAAACGGTTACATATAATCTTTCGGAACCGTCGACGGATTCTTTTGGAATCTTATGCGGGACATTTTCATCAGGGGCAACAGTATCAAGGGTGGAAGTGTGTGGTGAAAATCTGACAGTCATACAAAAAGCGACTCCTGTTACCTATCAGGAAAGCAGAACAGGTTCGCGTTCCAAGTATTTTTATTATGAAGTTACTAAGGGCACGGAAATGGCGGCATCTGATGAAAGCGTAACTGCTACTAATGATCAGGTAAAAGTTTATGCGTCGGGCGAGCAAACAGTTAACAGTAATACAGGTGACGATGAATTACAAATAACAGTGACGGCGCCAGAGTATGTCAAAGCAGGTGAAACAATAACGTACAATGTGGCAGTAAAAAACAATTCGCAAGCACAAATTGACAATATTGCTTTGGGGTCTAGTGAAGAGGGAGGGAACTGGACCGCCGTAGAAGGCGGCGATGATTATGATGGTTTTTCGCTTACGCAAGGTGTAACTAAGAAATTTACATATTCTGTAAACGCTAACTTATCAGGAGATAATTTCAGTATTGAGTTTACGGCGGGTTGGGAACAAAATGTTCAATATTCAGAAACAGTTTCTGTATCTACGCAACCAACGGAGGTAGGCAGTCTTGCGGTATCCGCAGTGAGGAATGACGCAAATAATAATACATTTACAGTCACTGTTGGAAATAACAGCGATCAGCAGATTTCAGGTATTAGTTTGACATCGGATATTAACGGAATGGATATAGAGGTTGATGGTGGAACGGTCATTATAGATGCTGGAAATTTTGAATTAGAAGGTAATGAATCTCAGACTTTTATATATACTTATAGTCCACAATCATCAGAGACCGTAACTCCAAAATTTACTGTAAGTTATACTGAGTCAACCGATAAAACCACAAGTACCAGTTCCGTGAGTACGCAAGTGATTTCACGAGGAGGTTCAACAAGTGTATCTGACAAAACTGGAGATTTAGAATGGACATTGTCTACAGGTCAAACAAATTATTTTGTTGGAGATCAGATTAATTATACGTTGACCCTTGAAAATACATGGACAAGTGCGGTTGGAAACGCTCAGACAGACAAGGAAATCGTTATTGCACAGGTTGAGCAGGGAATTACAGGGACTATTTCGGGTACGGGAATTACAGGGACTATAACGTGGAATGTTTTTGAAGATCCCGCGTCAAATGGAACATTAAATGCAGGAGAAAATATAGCGTTAACGGGGGCTTATACTGTGTCGACGTTAGGCAACGAAAATGTTCCGCTAACTTTGACTGCATCCACAGGAATGATTACTGGTGAATGTACAGATATTTATGGAAACACAAATAGTTATCAATATGTTGATTATGAGAGTTTGGACATTATAGAAGACCAGAAAGAAGAAGGGCAATATAGTGAACCTAATTACGGGAATGATGATCCACAGCCGACCAATTTAACTAAAAACTCCGGCAACAACCTCTACACCGGCGTCATCGCCGGTACCAGTTCCGGCAGCATCACAGAGGTGAAACAGAACCTTTCCTTAAATGGCACGGTAGACACTGCAGCGGAAAATGGCGCTTTGCTGGCTGTCGGCGGTATCATGGGCCAGGGCCAGAGCGGAGCAAAAGTTTCAGATCTCTATATAATAAAATCTCCTTCTGCCACGGGCAGTGGCATCTACACGGGCAGTTCCGGAACGGTAGTGGCGCTTCTGGGAGATAATGCCAATATTACATTGGAAAATTCCCTGATACTGGCGGAAGGCGCTTCAGGAGTTACATCAGAAAATCAGGTTTTTTACAACATCAACTCGGGATATCAGTTGGCAAAAAATACAGATGGTGCCAATTGGAAGTCTTTTACCCACTATACAAATAGTGGATCAGAGGAGACAGTATTGGATCTGTCATGGCTGGTCATTGATGAGGATGTAACAGTTGGTCAGGATGGGAACGGCAGCTTTACGGTGTCTGTTGCAGTTCCGAAAACCAATCAGAATCTGACATATTATGTTGCTTACGAGGCGAGAAAATCGATGTCGGAGTCGGCGGACCCTACGTTGTATGTTGCGGTTAATGATCCGGCCGGTTCTGAATTTGAAGTGGAACTCGGTCGGAGCGGGTATTATACATTGCTGAATCTGTATTCAACGGATGGATTTTACCATTATATACAGGATATACCGGAAGAGGACCAAGCGACGGTTTTTCCATATAATACCGATGACTCTGCTCAGAACCCATATGAAGCTGATAACATTGGTTGGAATGTTGTGCGTATGGACGACGGCTCGGATGTCATCGAATTGACGTTTAAAACAGTAGTGGAAGGAAGTATCTACTATCTTAACACGGATGGCATCCCAACAGATGGATCAGACCGTGAAGAGATTACAGGGCAGACGGTCCAGCTTCCGTTTGATACGGAGACGGTTCAATACTGGCTGACTCCGATGATTCAAGGATATATATATCCCACGATTTCGTCTCCCGCATATAATGCTGATTCCCGCGAACCTTTGCTGAAACCCGATGTGACAATTTCCGGAGGTTATCAGGAGGACGGATCGAGGGAGGATTACCAGAGTCTGCAAGAAGGAAATGTCTACGAAAGCGGAAGCGACCTGAGAGCGGATATCAGCGGAATGGAAGGGGGGTATACGCTGCGGTATCTATTCTCCACATCGGAACCGGTTGCCAGTGAATGGGACATGACGGATGAAAGTCATAGTGGAAAGTACAGCGGACGTTATATCGGCGGTGATATTTCCGGTCTGATGGAAGGCAGCAGTGAATACGCCGGCAGTATGACGCTTCCGGACTATGCTGAGACTACGACGGTATATTTGTATTTGCAGGTGTCAAAAGAGAATTATAATGATGCTGTTTACTGTTACGGACCGATTCAGGTCGGTCCGCGTACGCAGATCTCCGCTCAGGCTCTGATCCCGGAGACAGGGACGGTGCTGGAAGAGGGGGCGACCGTTGTGCCCGGGGATGTATTATCCCTCGGCAGCAACAGAGACGGCGTGACTCTCCAGTATGAGATCCGGTCCAGCGAGAGCGAAAGCCATACCTGGAGCGATTACAATGAGGCCGATAAGCCGCAGCTGGCTGCTTCTGGTTCGACCGTGTATGTCTACACCAGGGCGAAATATTCAGACAGCAGTTACAGCGCGGTTGAAGAATATACCTTTACAGCAGGAGACAGCTGCGACGGAATCCGGATATCGCCGAATACCGGTTCTTCCACCGAAGAGGGTACGCCGCCGGATGCGGGCGGCGCGTATTCGATCGACGCGGGCGAGGTGGTGAACCTGTCCTCTCAGACCTCCGGCGCGAGGATTATCTATCTGGCGTCCGGCGGGAGCTACGCACCGTTTACGATAGAGAGAGTGACAGACGCTTCGCTGGTCAGCGGGATGGCAGACGGCGGCGTGAGCGGCGGTTACACCTATTTCCAGAACGTCAGCAGATGGTACAGAGTGTCGTCCGATGAAGTGACCGTATATGACGAGGCCGACGGAGCGGTGATCCGCAATGAAGAGTCAGATGCGCAGCTTGTCTATGTCTATGCGGTAAATCTGATGAAAGATATGGAACCGGGAGCGGTGACGACTTATGTATATAATGTCAATCCGCAGCAGCAGGTTTCCGCGCCGGAAGCGGCCCTGTCCACCTATTATCTGCCCGGCGGCGAAGATCTGGAACGGACGGAGATCGATATGGGAGCCTCTCTTTCGTTCTCCAGCGCGACGCAGGGAGCGGAGCTGTATTATTCCATCGGCAACAGCACAGGAGTGCCTGATACGCCGTATGATCCGAGCACAGGAATCATTGTGGAAGGCTCTTACAGCGAGACATTTACAGTACGTGTAATGGCAGTGCGGGACGGCATGCTGGACAGCGAGATCCGTACATTTATCTACAATATCGCGGATAAGGACGCGGCGGATGCGCCTACTTCGGTTCCGACCACTTCGTCGGTGTCGCCTGCGCAGGTAGTGCCCGGCGAGAAAATCCTGCTGTCTACCCTGACCAGGGGCGCGTCCATCTATTATACGACGGACGGCACTTCTCCGCAGCTGGAAGAGCTGGAAGACGGCAGTTTCCAGATCGCGGAAGGTTCTTCGACCATGCTGTATGACGCTACCCAGGGCATCGTCATGCCGGAAGGCAGCAGCGGATATTTTACCATTACGGCGGTGGCGGCCAGGACAGGGCTCGCGCTGAGCAGCGAAGTGCATCTGACATTTGCGTATCCGGGAGATGTGATGGCGCCGTATGCCAGTGTCTCGTCCGGCAGGGTTTCCGCATCTACTTCTGTGGTGCTGCGGAACCGTACGGAAGACGCGGTGATCTATTATACCGTGGCATACGGAGGGGAAGAACCGGCGGATCCGACGGTGTCCAGCCCGGTGTTTGACGAAAGCCAGCCCTTTGTGATCACGCAGACGACCACGATCAAGGCGATTGCTGTCAAAGACGGCGTTGCCAGCGAGGTGGCGGAGTTTACTTATACTTTGATGGATACCCTGGGCGCGCCGACGGCGTCTATCGAGAGCGGCACAGTCGTATCTAGGGGAACCGTACTTCACCTTAGCGCGGCGTCCGGAGCGACGGTCTACTATACGATGGACGGCAGCGACCCGACAGATCTTAGCAACACGGCGGTGGTACAGGGAGATTCCCTGACGCTTAACGGCGCGGCGGGAGAGCAGATCACGATCATGGCGGTAGCGCGGCAGGAAGGAAAATCGGACAGTGAAGTGGCTACGTTTACTTATCAGTTCAGCGCGAACACAGGAGGCGTGACAGCGGATGTGCCGACAGGAAGCTCGGTATCCAATGGATCCAAGGTCAATCTGATGACGGATGTGACCGGAGCGACGATTTATTATACAACGGACGGCTCTTCTCCGGACGACAGCGGGATTGAAGGATCCACGGTGACGATCCAGGGAACTCCCGGAAGCACGTTTACGATCAAGGCGGTGGCCAGAGTGGACGGAGTATCCGGGACAGTAGTCTCCTTTATGTATCGTATCAAGGAAGTGCCCAACGCGCCGACAGCCTCTCCGTCCGGAGGAACGCTGACGATAGCGACACGGGTAATCCTCAGCTCCAACGGGGACCAGATCTATTATACTACAGACGGCACCACGCCGACGGAAAGCTCCAGTCTCTATACAGAGCCTATCCTGATCGACCGCACCACGAACCTGCGCGCGATCGCGGTTTCCGCAGACGGTGAAGTCAGTGAAGTGTCATCGTTCCAGTATACGGCGGCGTCGAAAGCCGCGGCGCCTACCGCTTCCAGGGAAGATGGCGCGGTACTGGATCCGGGCACTGTGGTATCTCTGTATACGGACACTGCCGACGCGGTGATCTACTACTCGACAGACGGCACGGAACCGACTCTGGACAATATGGAAAGTCTGCTGGAATACACGGAAGAGGGCATCGCGGTCAACCGGACTGTTACCATTAAAGCGGTAGCGTACCGGGAAGACCTGCAGCTGTCCGATGTGTCTGAATTCTACTATGAAGTAGATACCATCCCGGCAGTGGAGATGAAACAGGCGGAGGCAGAGCGTCTGGCAGAGGAAGGACTGCACGATACGGACGCGTCCGGCCTTGCGCGCAGGGTGAATGCTTCTGATACTGCGGGCATGCGCCAGCTGGAGGAAGAAGAATATTATACCGTGGCTTCTTTTGCCAGGGACGCGGCGCCGGATAATGTGCGCCTGGTAACGGAAGTAATGGATTATTCAAATGCGGAACTGGACAATGTAAAAATGCTTTATGGCGACGATTACACGATACTGGCGTCCTATGATATCCGCCTGATGTCAGGAGGCACGGCGGTGCGCCCGGACGGAGATGCAGAGATCGGCATCCCGATTCCGGAAGGATACGAAAACGCAGCGGTAATCATCGCCAGCATCGATGGAAACAATGCGGTCACACCGCTGGAGACAAGGCGGGAAGACGGAATGGTTTACGCGTATATGACGGACCAGAATCACTATGTACTGATCGGTCTGGAACATCCGGACGGAGCCGGCAGCGGATTCAATTATCTTCTGATCCTGGAGGTTGCCGCAGGGCTGACAGCCATTGCGGGCATAGCGTATTACATCAGCCGGAAAGTAAAAAAGTACCGCGAAAACCGATGAAAGACTACCCGAACGAGTAATGCCCCCCGGAAGGGATTGTGTTAGCATACCATATAGAGGAGAGCGCATATGAGCAGAAGGCAGAGAGTATGGAAAAAATTTCATAATAAGATAAGACAGATCAGAAAACCCTCGCTTCTGGGAGCAAGCGTTCTCTGCGCGTTGGCTGCCGCACTCCTTGCAGGGGGCAGCGTAAGGGCGGCGGTGTCAGTTTCCGGAATTTTGCGTATAAGCGATGTTGAAACAGATATGGATTGGGGAGAGGCTGAGCCGGATGATACGTTGGTATATTGGCATACTTTCAATGTTGAGTCGGATGAGTTTGAGATTGATAACAATTATGATTCTAATCATTCGGATTCCTCAGAGAATGTAAACCCTGAAAATCCGATTGCTGTATCTGTGGAAAGCTATAATTCTGAGATAATGTTCGATCCTGTCATTTCAGATCCGGAATTGAATTGGACTGTTACCGAAGATGGAGAAACAATTGAAAGCCCTGGTAGCTGGTCAAATTTCCGGGAGGCGTTTCCAGTTTTGTATAGAAATCAGGAAACCGGGATTGCTGAATCTATAACTTATTACCGGGTATCTACAGGTACACAAGAGACAAAAGATCTGGAAGACAGTCTGGCAGAATATTATGTTAATCATATGAGCGAATATGCCCAAAGGTATAGTAAGAACATAATGGCAGCGGTCGGGGGCGGAAACTACTGTCAGGATTTGCTGGAAAGTTTCGCACAAGAATATAATCTGGAACAGTATGACCAGAAGGAGGGTATTCCTCTGACCAGAGATGGAAAAGCGGTTTATCAGATAGAAATGCTCACGGTCAGCAATTTGAAGAGCCAGATATATGTAAACCCTTCCTTTGGTGCTGGAGGTACATTCTATCTGGACGGCCTTTTTGCCACCAGCCATATCTATACTTTTACTTACGGAACAGATGGGGAAGGAGCACCTGTAGCTTTGCAGGAACCGACTGTCTCCACCGCCAGCGGCGCAGAGATTGGATCTTCCGACAGTGGTCCTATATCCGGCGAAGAAGAGATCCTTCTCTCCACGACTGATACGGAAGGCGTCTATACCTTACAGTATGCATTAGAGAGTGAAGACAATTTGCCAGATGAAGATCTTGACTGGCAGGATTACAGCGGACCGTTTTCTCCCGGTAACAGCAGTCATTTATACATAAGAAGTTACCCGGCGGAGCAGGATGACGGTACCCGATATGTGCGGAGTAACACAGAGTGTATTGAATTAACTTATTTGGATACTGCTCCTGGTCCAGTGGCTTCAGCTCCGGCAGCAGATAGTGAAGTTTCCGCGGGCGGAACCATAACCCTGACTGCTCCCGCAGAGGCTTCCGAATCAGGCATCCTGTACGTGATCGGAAATACGGATCCGTCTCTGACAGAGATATCGGGGGGAGAAAGGAGCGAACTTGACACTGCATTATCATCGGCGGGAACGTCTTCCCCGGCCCTTGTGACAGTGAGAAGCGGCCAGTATTTGTATGTCAATGACCGCTGGTATCGTTGTCCGGCAGGTGCAGTCCTGGCTCCAGGCGGAAGCACCCCGGTAAATGTAGATGATCTGCGGCAGGAGGACCATCTGGATTCTGTCTATGCGCTGGCTGTCAAGGAAGGTTCGGAGATGGGAGGCTTTACAAAGTTTTCCTGGACGATGAAGCTGGATACGCCGACGGTATCGGATGTGACCACGCAGAGTGGAGCCGGTGTAAACGGAACACTATCCCAGGATGAGAGGATTCTGTTGGCGAATACACAGTCGCAGTGCGGTACTCTGCAGTATATATTGAGCGATGCGCAGTTGGATGACGGCGAGCTCGGATCTGCGTCCTGGACGAATTACAGCGGTTCTGTTTCTTTGAGTTCTGTCAGCAGCAATCAGACAGCATACCTGTATGTCCGCTGCCATACGCTGGGGAACAACGGGTACACAGACAGCGACGCCTTAGAAGTGCGGCTCGGTTTTCTGGACTCTGAGACGGCGGGCACGGTCACTGCGTCTCCGGCGGGAGGGGCTTCCGTGGATGTGGGAGACAGTATAACCCTTACATCCTCCTCTGACAGCAGCCGGATCCTGTATGTGTTCGCGTCCCGGATGCCTACCCTGACAGTATTGACGGCAGAGGAGAGAAGCTCGCTCGAGTTGGACAGCCAGGTGACGGAAGATATGGGGATCGCCGCGGCAGACGGGCAGGCATATCTGAAACTGAACGATATATGGTACCGGTGCTCGGATTCATCGATCCAGCTCACTGACAGCGCCAGTCTGGCGGTGGCGGCGGACGAGAGCCTGCGTCAGGATACCGTGATCGTATTATATGCGATGGCAATAGAAGAAGGGCATGAGCTGGGGAATTTTACATCGTTCCGTTACTATTACGGGATGAATAACCAGACGGCGGCGCCCACTTCCACGATCGCGACAAGCTCTGACAATGTAACCGAGATACAGATGGGCGAGACCATCGGACTGCTCTGCACGACTACAGGAAGCAGGATCTTTTATACTCTGGACGGCAGCGTTCCGGTCATTGATGCCAGCGGCAGCGATCTGGCCCCATCAGGAAGCACGAGAGAATACACGTCAGATTCTCCGATCATGGTGACGGAAGATTTTGCCACCTACGGCAGGACATTCACGATCACGGCGCAGGCGGTGACCTATACATCCTACAACGGCGGCGTGTACCGGGTAAATGAAGACAGCGAAGTGGTCCGTTTTACTTATCAGGTAAGCGATCAGGCAGCGGTAGAGACCGTGATGTCGGTACCCGCTACCAGCGCGGACAGCCCCGCGGAAGTGGAGGCAGGGTCTTCGATCCAGCTTTATTGTAATACGGACGGCGTAAGCATCTATTATACTCTGGACGGCAGCGAGCCGGTCTTTGATGAAGATACCGGCGAGGTAGGGGAAAACACATATCTGTACACCAATGGCGTCACGGTGCCGGAACCGGGGGACAATACCATGTTCACGATCACGGCGGTGGCATACCGGGAAGGGCTGGCTACCAGTGCGCTTTCCCGACTGGTGTTCCGTTACCCGTCTGCGGTTTCCATGCCGTATGCGACCCCGACAGCGGGGTCGGTGACGGAGAATACGGAAGTGACGCTGCATTGTTCCACAGAAAGCGCGATTATCTATTACGAGATTGCTTACGGGGACGATACGCCCGCGGATCCCACCACGGAGAGCAGCGTATTTGACAGCGAGAATCCGTTTCGGATCACGCGCAGGACGACGATCAAGGCTTTCGCGGTCAGCAGGGGGATGGAGAGCGCGGTAGCTACCTTTACATACGATGTTTCTACAAAGCTCGCCACACCCACCCCGTCTGTAGACACAGGGACAACGGTTCCTTCAGGAACCAGGATCACACTGGAAGCCGACAGCGGCGCCACAATCTATTATACTCTGGACGGCAGCGACCCCAAAGCCCCGGATAATACCAAAGTTCTGGTGGGAAGCAGCGTGGTGCTGTCCGGCGAGGCCGGCAATATGGTAGTCCTCAGGACTTATGCGTCCAGGACGGGCTACAGCGACAGTGAAGTGGGGACTTACAGCTACAATATCAGTTCCTATGACGGCGGTATCTACGCCGATGTGGAGAGCGGAAGCACCGTGAGAAACGGCGACGTGATCCATCTGAACACGGACGTTTCCGATGCGGTAATTTATTATACCACGGACGGATCCACACCCACAGAGAACAGCGCTTCCGGAAATGCGGTCACCATTACCGGCGATCCCGGAGAGAACGTGATCGTTATGGCCATTGCCATAGCGGAAGGCACGGAGCGGTCGATCTCTTCGGCTACCTTCACCTACACGATCATGGATAAACTGGCCGCGCCTTCGGCGTCAGTGCCTGACGGGGCCGTGTTTACCTCGGAGGGAGAGGTGTCGCTGACGGCGGAGACCGGAAGGATCTATTATACGACGGATGGGACGGATCCCACCACAGCCAGCAATCTTTACCGCACGCCGATCCTGGTAGACGAGTCCATGACGCTGAAAGCCATCGCGGTGGCCGACGACTTTGAGCAGAGCGATGTGAGCACCTATACGTACGGTTTCGCGGATCAGGTAGCCACTCCGGTGGCGAATTACGCCAGCGGCGAACTGGAGGTGGGAACTACGGTGACGTTCTCCTGCGAGACGGAAGGGGCTACGATCTATTACCGCACCGACGGCGTGGATCCCGACCCGAGCCGCGTCCAGGAACTGGAAATGTATACGGGCCCCATCGCCGTGAGCCGGGCGACGACCTTCAAGGTGATCGCGGTCATGGATCACATGCAGCACAGCCGGATACTCACAGTGGGGTATACAGTAAGGGAGCCGGAAGCAGTGCTGGAGGAAGAGCCGGAGGAGACGCAGGTCATCACGGAGACGAGCGGACGGCTGCAGAGCCGCAGAAGCTTTTCTGATACAGAATCCGGGCCCAGTTTTTCAGGTATTGTGCTTCGTAATGCGGTCTACGGAGCGGTGGTGTCTGCCGAGGAAGAAGTCCTGCCGGAGAATGTGCAGCTGCAGGTGGAACGTACCCAGGTGACAGAATCCGTGGATAATATGGTCCGTCAGATGATCAGCGACAACTACGGCGTTGTGGCCGGTTATGACGTAACGCTTCTGGTTGACGGAGAGGAAGTCCAGCCGGACGGAGAGATCGAGATCGGTCTGCCGATCCCGGTGGATTATGAGAATTCCCTGATCCGGGTGATACACGTGCAGGAGGACGGATCCATAGAAGTTTTCGACACCAGGAGATCCGGAGGCGTGGCTTATGTGGTGACGGATCATCTGAGTGTTTACGCCATCGCTGCGCCGACGGATTTTCAGGAACAGACGGGGGATTTTCCATGGCTTCCGGTGATTTATACGGCAGCAGTGGTGCTGATCGGTACGGGAGTTTTCCTTTTATACCGGTCAAGAAAAATGAAGAGAGAGGGCAGAGAGCAGGATGAATAACCGGAGATATTATTCGTTTGAACGCAACAACTATTTCTACGGAAAGCTGCTGACGTCTAGGGATTTTGAAGACGAGCAGAATTATATGAACAATAAGCGGAGACTGATCAACCGTGTCCTGCATGGAGCCGGTATCGTCTATGGACTGGATGTGGTGGCCGTGGATGAATCTTCCGTCGTGATACAGTCCGGTCTGGCATTGGATTCCAGCGGCAGAGAGATCGTGGTGCCCAGTACCCAGGTGGTGAAGCTGTCCACGATCCGCGGCTACAGCGATCTGAAGACCAGCAGCGTCTGCCTGGGAATCGCTTACGCGGAAGAGAAGACAGAGCCGGTCTACGCGGTGATGAATAAGGACGCGGACGCGCAGGAACGCCAGTACAATCATCTGAAAGAAGGATATGAATTATTTTTGCAGGACAGCCGAGACTGCGTGCGGGAGCCTAAAAAAGAGGATGAGTATATCGCCTGGAAAGTGTTGTATCAGGACGACGATCTGCGCATCACGCAGTATCTGCCTACGTTTGCGGTACCGGGCATGCTGGTAAAAGCACGTACGGAGATTCACAAGACCAGCCATATGCCTTTTGTGTGCTCTTTCAGCTGCAAAGTGGATGCGGACGGCATGATCCCCGGAGAGACACAGATCCGCGCGGATAATGTGAGCCAGGAGTACGGCGAGACGATGGTGCTGGAGCAGACCTTCCGGCCGGAGGATTATATCTTCGGCAACGGAGATGTGTCTGTCCGCTTCAGCGAGATCACCGTCCAGAAATCGGGCGTAAAAGAAGCGGCGCCGGATACTTCCATGACCCTGAACCCGGTATACGGGACCGCGCTGGAATATGTGCATAAGACCAGTTACAGAGGCAATCTGGATGTGGATCTGGACCGGAAATATGACGAAAAGCTCTGGATCGCCGGGATCCAGCTGATCCGCTCGGAACGTCATTCGATCATCGATCGTGTGGAGAGGGCTCCGTTTGATCAGTATGTATATAGCAGCGAGCAGCTGATGATATTGGAAAAGCTGGAAGAATTTCTGATTCCCCAGGACGGCTCGGCAGGCAGACCGCAGGTATATGTACAGGGAAACTCTGAGCGGAGCGCTGCCGCGGCACCGGAACGGCGCAGCAATTCCAGCGGCGTGTTCGAGATGTCTCTGGGATCCGGCGGCGAAGTGGGAAAGGTCTATTTTTCCGATGAGATCATGCACGGCCTGGGCAACGGACCGGTATATGTGGATATCGGCATCGAATACATCAGCCGGGACGTGAACGCTTCCGGAGACCGGGAATCCATTATCCTTGGCGACGGCAGTATCTTCGAGTCCGACAGTACGGTGACAGATGAAAAAATCTTCCAGGTGGATCAGGCGGTCAAGATCCTGCCCGACAGGGGAACCTTTATCGTCGGCGTGCGTCCCAGAGTAAAGATGGGACGGATCGGTCTGAGGATCCGCTGGTACGCGTTCAAACCGGAGGATCTGGAGCAGCGGGTATACGACCGCAGCGAACAGAAAGGCTGCATCATGATCCAGCCGGATACCATCGTGCTGCCGCCGAAGGGAATCGTCCATATCAATCCGGTTTTCATCAATATGCCGGAAGAGGCGCTGAGCTACACGCTGCTGGATCCGGAGGGAGGAAAGATCGACAACACCGGTCTTTATACGGCGCCGGCACAGGAGGGAGTCTACGAGATCAAGGCCGCGGCTTTGAGCGATCCGGAGATCTTTACTCACGCGTTTATCATCGTTTCCCAGAAGAAGACGGAAGAATAGTTTTTAGAATGTGAATGAAAGCGGGTGGGACCCATGTTTCCTGCATTAAATATGGAGCTGGAGATAGTCCGGACGGTTCTGCAGAACGAGGTGAACGATATCTATGTCTGCACGGACCTTCTGAAGGACACCGGCGTATTTTACACCATGATCTCCATCCGGGACACCGGATGCCGCAAGATTATGGCAGAAAAACTGAATACCGACCGGATGTTTTTCTCCAACCGGGATTTTATCGGGTCCTTTGTCTATGAGAGCCGGCTGAATCTGGTCTTTCGATACTACCATGAGAATCTGCTGTCCCTGTTGGGCGGCGTATATCTGGCAGAGTTCACGGACTGTAAGAGAGCGGCGCTGAACCTGGCGGCCGCCTGTGCGGAGTGCGGAGCGGACCCGGATCTGGGCATGCTCCTGCTGGATGAAAGAAATATCAATGTGACGAGGGACGGAGATATTCAGTTTAATTACTTCCTGGACTTCGCGGAACTGAATCCCGGGATTGAGGAGGGCGCCTGGCTGAGAAAAGCGGCGGGGACAATCTTTGGGATCCTGGAGCTGAACTATAAGGGAAGATATGAATCGCCGGAAAGCTACCCGGATGATTTACGCGTGTTCTGGCTGAAGATGCAGACGACAGGATTCCCTTCCCTGGGCCATATCATCTCCACGATCCGCAGCATGGCGGACAAACCTGTGGAGATGAGGGGGATCCTCTGGTGGATACGGAGTCATTTCCGTCGGGCAAAAGGGTTTCTGTTCCGTAATTCCATGACTGCGTTTATGACAGTGCTGGTGACGGTGACTTTGATCTACGCGGGCGTCCAGATCTATACGCGCGCAAGAGCCCGCAGGGCATATGAGAACAATGTCAGTTATAACGGGATCGAATACATAGGAAATGTCTATCTGGGCAATGAAGAATAATCCGAAAAAGTGAGGGCATAGATTAATGAGCAAGGTATTGAGAAGAATCATGCTGGCAGTGCTGGTGATTGCCGGGATCATTGCGGGATACCGGAGTATACAGGACAGTACCGTGCCCCTGGATTCTCTTCTGGCATTCAGTACGGCGGAGGACGGATATACAATCCTGAGCTGGTACGATGGCGATCAGACGGTGATTGCCTATGTGGGCAGGAACGGCAGCGCGGACAAATCGATCCGTTTCCGTACGGAGAGCGGAGACTCCATGTACAATATCAAAGGTGTCGCCTCCGGCGGCAGATATACATATGTGCTTAGAAATCGTGTGAACCGCTATGACGGGACTCTGCAGGGACAGGAACTGATGGTAGTGGACTTCGGCGGATTCCGGGGAAAAACGCAGAAGGTATTTGAATTGACCGGCGAGGAAGGGTATGAATACGGATGGGTCAACGCGTCCGGCGATACGATTACGCTGATCGCGGTGGACGAGTATGAGACAGAAGCGGTCCGTGAGAGCTATGAGTTCGGCACTGTGTTGGAAGACACGCTGTCATTGCGGAATACCCGGACGTATCCGCTGGCTGCAGGCGAAGGGATCTATAAGGCCATGGCCAACAGCACTGATCTGGTCTATATCTCTGATTCGGGAAAGATCTACCGGGCAGATGAAGAAAACGTGCAGGAAGTATATCCGGCCAGAACACTGGAGACACTCATGTATCCTACCTGGATCGCGTATGCGGAGAGCGGATATATCTATTTTCAGGAGCATGAGACAGGAAATGTGTCCCGGCTGAATCTGGAAAACGGCGAGGAAGAGACGGTTTTAAGCGGAAGCAGTCCTTTTTCGGGCTCCAGTCTCTATACGTCCAGAGATGTGGTGGCTATGTCCATGTCCAATCTGAATACTTTTTCGGCCCTGGTAAAGGATTCCCAGAGCGGATCCTTCCAGATCCTGGTATCCCAGGAAGGTTCGATGCATGTGATCCGGGCCGTGAAATATGGCTGGGTCTCTGTGGCGGGGAATTTCCTTGGAAACTGGTTTCTCTTTGCGGCGGCAGGCGAGATCCTGATCGGTCTTCTGGCGCTCTTTGCGGTCAGCATCCGCGGGGGGCATACGATCATGGAGCGTCTGGTCAGCGCGACAATACCGCTTCTGGTTCTGACCATGGCGCTGTTCGGGATGATCTCTTATCAATATTACCGGGGAGCGATCGAGGATAACTTCGTCAAGCAGGCGGTGGATGAAGGCAACATGCTGTCGGCGCTGTTTGGGCAGGAGTCGTTTAACGAGATCGAATATCCTTATGATTATTCCGGAGAGGCGTATACCTATCTGAGTCAGCAGCTGGCCACCAGAGATCTGTACAGCCGGGTTATCTATTATGAAAACGGCGAGCTGTATATCGGAGTAGACGCGGACAGCCCCTGTTTCTATCCTTTCGATATCCTGATGAATACGGGGATTGAGGATCTGTACCTGCAGGCGGCCCTGACCGGCGAGGAAGTAACCGGGACGATCCGCGACCAGCTGGGAGAACGGCTGGTGTGTATCACGCCTGTGGGCGGCCTGTCCGGAGATACGGTATATCTGCTGGAGAGCGGCGTCTACACGTCGAATATCACCAATTATACATCCACTTTTGTGAAGGATTTCGTCATCGTGTGCGTGGCGTTCCTGATCATCGTCATGGTGGTGCTGCTGGTGCTTTTCTATCAGATCCTGTTCCCTATCGGGGAGATCAAGAGAAACATGCAGCTTTTTGCCGACGGAGACCGCAGCATCCGGATCCATATGGCATCGGAGGACGAGCTGACGGGCATCGCCCAGGTGTTCAACAAGATGGCGGACGATATTGACGTACAGATCCTGAATCTGCAGCGGTTGAGCGAGACCTATTACCGATTTGTTCCCCCCAGTATTATCAGCCGTCTGGGACAGAACAATCTGGGGTCCCTGACGCTGGGAAGCAATGTGCGGGGAGATTTCGCAGTGCTGAATGTCCGGCTTTATCTGGAAGACACCACGGATCTGGAACGTACCGAAAAGCTCGTGAACCGTTTCTTCAATACGGTAAACCGGTTCGGCCAGCAGAGCGGCATTATCTCCATCGTAGACGACGCTAATCTGCAGAGCATGATGCTGATCTGCCAGAACGGCGTGGAGTCAGCCATTGTGACTGCCCTGACGGTACTTGCCAGGATCGACGCCGACAATAAGCTGTATGGAGAGGAAGAGCAGCTGAATACTGTCTTCGTTCTGGATCAGACCGATGTATATTTCGGTATCTGCGGAGACGAGGAACGTTACATACCGGTAGTGCTGGCGCCGGAATTTGAGAACCTTCTTTCTCATGGAGAGTTTCTCCGCCAGATGGGAAGCCGTTTCCTGATGACGGCGGCTGCCTACCGGAACGCGGCAGGCATAGATTCTTACGCGCATCGTTACATTGGTCATCTGACGGCGGAAGAGCTGGATGTGGGACTGTACGATATTTATGATGACCGGAGCGCGGATCAGATCCGGCTGATGAGACAGACACAGCATGTCTTTGATAAAGCCATGGATCTTTATGAAAAGGAATATTACTACGAAGCGAAAAACATGTTCGCCATGGTGCTGAGAGAGAATCAGCAGGATATGGCGGCCAGATATTACATCTTCCGTTGCGAGGCGCTTCAGAACAGAAAATAAGTAACCGGTTGGGGGAATCAGCAAGATGAATCCTTTTGGTTTTTTGGGAAATATCATAAGAAGCCTTTTTCGGGGCGTAAAGGGTTCTTTCGCCTTTAACCTGGTGGGAAGCGCTTTCTCCAGAATGCGTACTGCGGTGACGAGCCCGTTCCGCAGGATCATGAGGAGAGTCGGTCAGTTCTTCAATGTGAATATGATCACTGCGAAACTGATGGCACCTATCACGAAGAAGGTCCGCAAGATCATGAGCGCGGAGGCAAAATCTCCCGAGGATTATTATACAGTCGGGCGGTTCTGGATCTCCAAGACACTGGTTTTTATTGTAATCTTGTGTGCCTGCGCGGCTGTATTCCTCTATTTCGGATGGCTCGCACCTGCTGTGGAAGATACTACTACCACAGAGAACCTGATCACTTCCGTGTATTACGACTATGACGATATGGATCTGGGAGAATACAGCGGAAAAGCGAATATCCGGGCGGCCAATGGAGAGGTGGTGTATACCGGGGATATCTCGGCAGGCGTATGCACCGGCAACGGAACGCTCTGGAACCAGGACGGTGTCCTGATCTATGAGGGGGCTTTCGCGAATAATAAATTCGAAGGCAACGGAACACTGTATTATTCCAGCGGATCTGTTCAATATACAGGAGAGTTTCAGGACAATAATTTTTCCGGCGCCGGCATCCTGTATTACCAGGACGGCAGCGTCCAATATGAAGGCAGCTTTGAAAACGGCGTGTTTTCCGGAGAGGGAGTTCTCTACAATGAGGACGGAGTCATGATCTATGAAGGCAGCTTCCAGAGCGGACTCTATCACGGATCGGGCGTAAGTTATTACGACAGCGGCATCAAACGTTACGAGGGGGAGTTCTACATGGGACGCGCCCAGGGGCAGGGAACTTTGTATTCTTCGGCAGGCAGAACACTTTTTTCGGGTCCTTTCGCCAGGGATGAGATCCACTACGAAGCCCTGCTTGGCATGACACTGGAAGACGCGGAGGCTATGTTCCAGGAAACGCCGGTGGTTTATTTCAGCGACGGCGGTACCAGTTTTCTGTTTGAGACCGCGCAGGTAATTCTGAAGACAGACTGCCTGGTGGAACTGCGTATCAGTGAGGAGGCGACTTCCGGCAGCGGAGTCTGGTATATGCCGGATGAGGAGGGAGATACCCTGCCGGAAACGGAGGACAGTCAGCTGGATCCAACAGAGGAAGAAACGGATGCGTCGGAAGAAGACGCCGTGGCCGGTGCGCTGGAAGAACTGCGTCAGTCCATGGATGGAATGACAGCTGAAGAAGCGGAGGAACTGGAAAATCTTCCGGTGGATAATATATATCATATTTACTACTATCTGGCGACAGATGAATGGCAGAGAGAGGCGGATCTGGACAAGAGCGCAGTCACCATCACGGGAGTAACGACCTATCAGGCGGATACAGATGTGAGTTTCCTGGAAGAGTATGAGATGACTCCGGAGAACGGGGCGGCATCTCTGCAGGAATGCGTGGCGATTGAGAGAATCCGTCTGACAGAACCTACTGCATTCAGCAGCATCAACTATGAAGTGACGACTTTGAATCGGACTTATCTGCAGGTCAGCGGAATCAACCTGGCGAATGCGATCTATGAAGAGGTATATGATCTGGACGGAGTGAGATACCGTCTGTGTTATCAGATGGATACTCCGAACGAGCTGAAGTTTGTCACGGTAGAAAACTATTAAGAGAGGGGGTAGATAGGAATGGCAGATTTTTCCATCATCTCAGACGTAAGCAACGAAGTGTTGAAACTTCTGCGGGAAAATATTTGTCCGGAGCTCATTCAGTCGCAGGAGTCCATCACGCTGGCGGCGCCTACGGATAAAAATGCGGATTTCCAGCTGGGATTGTATCTGTACGATATCCAGGAGCTGAGAGAATATCAGCAGTTGGATCTGGTCCGCATGAAAGGGAATCAGGCGCAGTATCCGCCGAAACCTTTGAATCTCTTTTTTGCGCTCTACATCAATACCAGATCGCAGCTGATGTCCAACGCGGAAAATGAACAGAGAATTCTGGGCCGGTCCATGCAGGTCCTGATGGATCATTCCATTTTGTATGGGACAGCGGACGAAGACGAGGCTGCCTCGTCCATCACGCTGCTGCCGCTCAGTTTTGAAGAGAAGACGAAGATCTGGTCTGTATTGTCTCTTCCGTATCAGTTGGGAGTTTATTTTAGTGTGGCGCCGGTGCTTCTGTCTTCGAGGCGTATCCGCAGCTTCAAGCGTGTGGTGGCGGCTGATTTTGATATAACACAGGAACGCGCCGCGGACGGGAGGCGGGGATGATTCGCCTGAAGATCGCGTTTGCTTTAAGGCTGGTGGATGATTTTTCCGGACAGTGCATCAGGGGAAGAAAATTCCTGTTTTTTTCCGGCGGCAGAGTGGTTCATCCGGTAGAAAAGGATGAGGGGCTTTATATTTTCCTGGAACCGCAGGAAAAGAAGAGCAGAATCCGGATTGAAGGCGGCGGTTATCACTCCTGCAATGTAATGATAGAGAGTGAGCTTCTGGATCCGGAAGAACCGGTGGCCGATGTAAGAATGTATGAATGTCCCGGGGGAGAATATTCCAGATCGCGCGGCTGGCTGACGGGGATTATCAGTGAACCGGCTGCGTTTCCGGCAGAAGTGTACGCAGAGAAGAACAGCCCCACAGGTCTTGCTTTTCGGGAATACCGGAATATTGAAGGAGAGCATTGGGTCTGGTTCCAGGGATTTACCAGAGAAAAGCTGACCGGAAAAGTCTTTTCACTGAACAGTAAAGGAGAGGATGCTCTGTTTGTACTTGGTGAAAAGCGAGGGATTAATGAATATCGGATCGAACCGATAGTCAGGCTGCCGGATGAGGTCAGCCCCGGGACACCGCTGATACGGGTCTACCGTTCCGTAACGGACAGAAACGGAGCATATTCTATCCCTGTGGATGCAGGGGAGGAAAATATCATAGGGGAAGTAAGAATACTTCAACATATATTACCATCTTAGAACGAGAGGAGGTCAAACGTGTCTATCATTGTAACGTCGGGAGCGCAGCTCATGTGCAGTTTTGGAATGGCGCCGTCTGCGCTGAATGTACTTCCGGCCGGAAAGGTTTTGTGCAGCAATATGCCTGCTGCCTGCATCATGGACAATGTACCCATGGTAAACATCATGCCGTTCGGAATGTGCACTTCCCTGGCAAATCCGCAGGTGGCAGCCGCAACCGCAGCAGCTCTCGGAGTACTGACTCCGATGCCGTGCATACCGGTGATTGCCGCGCCCTGGGCACCAGGCTCTCCAACCGTACTGGTGGGAGGAAAACCTGCAGTAAACAACACGTGTAAATGCATGTGTAACTGGGCCGGTGTGATACAGGTCGTATCACCGGGACCCGCGACTACAACTATGGTGCCATAGTGTAGAATAAAAATGTCAACCAAATGGAAAGGAGGATGGGTGAGAAGCATACGCTTCAAAACCAAACAAAAACATGGCAGAATATTTATCCCCAGGAGTATACGTAGAGGAATTTGAGTCCGGCATGAGACCGATGGAGGGTGTGAGTACCAGTACCGCAGGATTTATCGGTATGGCGGAAAAAGGAAAGACAGTAGGTACGCCGGAGTTCGTGACCAGCTTCGCGGATTTCAGCCGGAAATTCGGCGGATATCTGCCGGAGAGCACCTACGGAGAATATCGTTATCTGGCTTACGCGGTAGAGCAGTTCTTCGCGAACGGAGGATCCCGCTGCTACGTAATGCGTACCGTGGCGTCCGATGCGGCCGTGGCGTCCGTATCAGCGAACGGCATCACGATCGCTGCAAAGAATCCCGGAAAATGGGGCAACGAGATCAAAGTGACCGCAGTGGCGGCGCCCAAGGGCAAGACGGCGGTCCTGGAAGCAACCGGAGATGACGCCACAGGCAAGGTTTATACGGTGGCAAATGGTTCCGCGTTTGCAGAAGGCGATACGATCGTGATCCGCAACAACGGAAAGGTGACCGGCTATAACAAGATCGCCATGGCACAGGGCAATACCATCACTCTGGCTGTGCCGGTTAAGGAAGACCTGGTAGACAAGAACCCGGTTCCGAAGAAAACGATTTCCGTATGCGAGATGAATGTGGAAGTAACCTACAGAGATGCAGTGGAGCTGTATGAGGGCGTATCCCTGAACGTGTCTTCCGCATCCTATATTGCAAAGGTGATGGCGAAATCCGAACTGGTGGACGTGACCGCCGGCGAGACAAAAGACGCGGTAAATCCTCTGTCTGTATTTACGGCGGCCGCGGATCCAGAGAAGGCAGTGATCTTCCTGGCAGGCGGTTCCGACGGAGGAAAGAAAGGCATTACCGACGATGTATTCATGGGCGTAGACGGAGGACCCGGCAAGAGAACCGGGCTGGCAGCGTTCAAAGAACTTAACAATGTGAGCATCATGGCGATCCCGGGTGTGACGAGTCCGGCAGTACAGCTGGCTCTGGTTGCGCACTGCGCCAATACCGGCGCAAGCTTCGCGGTCCTGGATGTGCCGCAGGATCTGGTGAAACCGCAGGATGTGCTGGCGCACAGGGAAAAGATCGATTCCGACTACGCGGCAATGTATCATCCGTGGATTCAGATCTATGACGCGCTGAACAAGAAACCGGCATACATTCCGCCTTCGGGAGCTGTCTGCGGTATCTACGCAAGAACAGACAATGAGCGCGGAGTACATAAAGCTCCGGCAAATGAAGTGGTATATAACTGCATCGGACTTTCCTGTCTGTACAACAAGGCAGAGCAGGATATTCTGAATCCGGCGGGCGTGAACCTGATCCGCGCGCTTCCCGGACAGGGAATCCGTGTATGGGGCGCAAGAACCTGCTCCAGCAACAGCCTGTGGAAATATGTCAACGTACGCCGTCTCTTCATTTATCTGGAAGAGAGCATCAAATCCCAGACCAACTGGGCAGTATTTGAGCCGAACGACGAAATGCTGTGGGCGAGAGTCGGAAGAACGATCCGCGCATTCCTGCGCGACATGTGGAGAAACGGAGCTCTGGTAGGAACTACGGAAGATCAGGCCTTCTTCGTTAATATCGGCAGAGATACCATGTCCCAGAACGATATCCTGAACGGCCGTCTGATCTGCGAGATCGGCGTGGCGCCCAGCCGCCCTGCTGAGTTCGTTATCTTCAGGATTACTCAGTTTATGGAAGAGTCATAAGGCTTATAGAAGAATAGTAAAGGAGGAACAGCAACGTGGCATATCCATTTAAAAAATATAACTATAAGGTCGAGATCGACGGCATCACCGAGGCGAGCTTTTCAGAGGTAAGCGGTTTTGACGCGAGTATCGACGTAATCGAGTACAGGACAGGCGATGAAGGCGTAAACTGGTCCAGAAAAATGAGCGGACTGACCAAATTCGGAAACGTAACTCTGAAATGGGGCATGACCAGCTCCATGAGTTTCTATGAGTGGGTAACCTCTATCTCTCAGGGAACTTCTCTGGGCGAGGATCATAACAAAGACGTGACGATCACCCTGTTTGACGATGACGGGGAGACCGCGCTGGCAGTGTGGAATCTTTACAACGCATGGCCGAGCAAATATACGGCTCCGGATTTTAACGCAAGCTCCAGTGAGATCGCGTTTGAGAGCGTGGAACTGGTGTATGAGTCCATGGACAGAGAAAGCTAAATAAGACCGGATTGACAGGGGAGGTGTCTGCGGCATGACGGCCGCAGGAATCCCTTGCGGCAGACGGAGGGCGGCGTCACAGACCCGCCCGGACCGCTGCCCGCAGGAAAAGGAGAATTTATGGAACTGATTACAGAATTTGAATTTGAACTTCCAAAAGGATATGTAGACGAGAACGGAGAGATCCATAAAAAAGGGGTTATGAGGCTGGCGACGGCGGCGGATGAGATCCTTCCGCTGAGGGATCCGAGAGTGGTGAACAACCCGGGTTATCTGACCATTATCCTGTTGTCCCGTGTGATCACTTCGCTGGGGACGCTGCAGCATATTCGTCCGGCGACTATTGAAAAATTGTTTTCCGCCGATCTGGCGTTCCTGCAGAATATGTACCAGACGATCAACTCCATGGACACTTTGACGGAGACATGCGTGTGTCCCCACTGCGGCGAGAAATTTGAAAAACCGGTAAATTTTATGAGGGCGGAATAGCCGTGTATCCGGAGGATGAGCTGTATAAAGAGATTTCTTTCCTGGCTTATTATTTTCACTGGAGCTATGAAACCGTGATGCAGCTGGACCACCGGACCAGACGGAGATTCTGCGCGGAGATTTCGGAGATTCATAAGAAAGTATCCGGAAAACCGAAAAATATATTTGAAGTGTAACGGAGGCGGAGTTATGGCAAAATCATCCCAACAGAGCAAGAACAGAGAATTATACCGCCGGGGTTATAACTTTAATGTTTTCCTGGGCGGCATGAAGCAGGTTCCGTTCCGCAGGATATCCGGTCTGGAGATGACGCGCCCGACGGAAACTTTCGTGGAAGGCGGACGAAACTGGATGGTATACAGCGTGGGGGACTCGGTCCGCGAAGAAAAGATCCTGACGCTGGAGAGAGGGCTGCTGCAGAATGAGGACGAATTTACCCAATACTATCCGGGGCGCCGGATCCGGGGCGAGGTATCGATCTATGTGCTGGGGGCGGAAGGGGAGACGGTAAAATCCTATGAGCTGCAGGGATGCATGATCCGCAGGGCGTCATTGAGCGAGCTGAATGCGGAGAACAGCGGGATCATGTCGCTGACGCTGGAGATGACGTACCAGACGCTGGAAGAGGACGGATATCAGAAGAGCGGTATGGATCCGGACGATTGGGACTGGTAATGAACAGCAGGACGGAGGCGTTGTGATAAATGGAGACTTTGAGCCGTTTTCTGGATTTCGCGGACAGCATCATAAAAAAACACAGCGGCTTCGGATACGACTATGAATCCGCACCGATGGTATATTTAGAAGAAGAGGATCCGGAACCGGAGGGGATTCGTGAGCAGAAACAATATGTGACGAATCTTTTTCAGGTTACAAATCTGAAAGAAGAAAATTACCTGTATCGGCAGAATCTGACTTTTTTGACGCAGATTCTGGAAAACCGGATCTATCAGCCGCTTTATCCTGGCCTGGAAAAGCAGATAGAAAAAGCGGTAAGAGAAGAGATGCCCGAAGCCCGGGAACGGGTGATACGGGATTTTAGCCGGGAAATCCGCACGCTCATGAAAGAGGGCGGGACAAGGCAGCTGGAGATATTGAAAGAACGGCTGCTTCCGGCACAGGAAGAAGAAAACAGTGAGCAGAAGGAACAGACAATTCTGTTTCGGAAACTTGAAAATATATATAACAGCAGTATTTATGCGACAACGGTTCAGCAGTATTATACGGACCGGTATCCGGAGAACCGGGTCTTGCAGCCGGGCGGACAGACCTGGTCTGTATTCCGGGAATCTGCGGGACAGTCTTTGGCGAAACGCCGGGAGAGAACAGAAATTGTACCAGAGGAGCCGGTGCATTTCGATTATCCGGAAGAGGAGTCTGCCGGACAGACCTATTTTCTGGAAAAAGCGCTGGCAGAGGCCAGAAGGCAGACCGGGAGCACAGAACAGAAAACTTCTTTTCTTTTTCAGGACGCAGGAAATGTTCTTCCCCGGCAGCGTACCGATTTCCTGTCCCTGGAATATCCTGAAGAGGCGCGGACGCAGGAATATGAAACAGAAGGCAGGGCGGCGGAAAAAGCGGGACAGGAGACGCTTTCTCTGTCAGATGCGGCTGCCCGTGCCGGGGTACAGAAAGAGATGCCGGTACAATCTGCCAATGCAGAAAGGGAGCTTACCTCTCAGCCGGGGAAACCGGCAGAATTTCCGGCAGCGCAGGAGCAGCAGAGCCGGGAAGGAAAGCCTGCATCTTTAGGACCGGCAGATGAAAAAGAAAGAAATGCCTGGGACGACGCCATAAGGCGAAGCCTGGATTTTGCCAGAGAGATGGAAGAAAAGGCAGAGCTAAAAAGAGAGCATGCAGACAGGGCGAAAGAAGTATCTGTCCGCGCAGATACAGACATCCCGATCGTCTATCTGGAAGAGACCGGGGACCGTTCTGACGCGGAAAGAATCCCGGAAAAACAGCCGCAGGCATCGCAGTCCCGCAGAGAGGAAATATCCGCGCGGAGGATGCCGGAAGACACCGCGTCCGCGCGTCAGACGCCACAGGATACCGTGTCTGTGCAGACAACGGCGCAGGGTGCAAAGGCGGTGCACCGGACACCGGAAGAACAGGAGAAAAGTGAGTCTGCACTGCAGGATCATATACAGAGAAACAGGGAATTTACAGAGTCGGTGACGAGGCATGCATCTGTCCGCGCAGATGCGGACATCCCGATCGTCTATCTGGAAGAGACCAGGGACCGTTCCGACGCGGAAGGAACCCCGGAAAAACAGCTGCAGGCATCGCAGCCCCGCAGAGAGGAAATATCCGCGCGGAGGATGCCGGAAGACACAGTGTCTGCGCGTCAGACGCCACAGGATACCGTGTCTGTGCAGACAACGGCGCAGGGTGCAAAGGCGGTGCACCGGACACCGGAAGAACAGGAGAAAAGTGAGTCTGCACTGCAGGATCATATACAGAGAAACAGGGAATTTACAGAGTCGGTGACGAGGCATGCATCTGTCCGCGCAGATGCGGACATCCCGATCGTCTATCTGGAAGAGACCAGGGACCGTTCCGACGCGGAAGGAACCCCGGAAAAACAGCTGCAGGCATCGCAGCCCCGCAGAGAGGAAATATCCGCGCGGCGGATGCCGGAAGACACAGTGTCCGCGCGTCATACGCCACAGGATACCGTGTCTGTGCAGACAACGGCGCAGGGGGCAAAGGCGGTGCACCGGACACCGGAAGAACAGGAGAAAAGCGAGTCTGCACTGCAGGATCATATACAGAGAAACAGGGAGTTTACAGAGTCGGTGACGAGGCATGCGGATTTGATGCTTCATCTGAGCGCAGAGACTGGAAAGAAAGAAGGCGCTGTATTCCGGAGATTTGAGATGGCGCCGGCAGTACTGGAGTATACCCGGGATGAGACGGCGCAGATCCGCCGTGAGATTATCGAAACGGTCCTTCCGGAAATCCGGCAGGGAACCGTACCTGCGGAGCCGTCAGTCCTTTTGAAGCGGACTGTCCATGAAACCGCAGAACAGATGCTTCGGAGAGCGGATGTGTCTGCAGGGCACACAGGAGGAAACCCGGCGGCCAGGTCCGTGGCCCTGCAGCAGGCAGAAAAGGTGCTTGCGGATTATGCCGGAAATCGGGCAGGGGCTCCGGAGACAAAAGAAGCGCTTGAGACGATCCTGAGAGTTTATCAGGTACGAGTCCAGTCAGAAGAAATGATGGAACATCCAGGTCCCCTGACGGCGGAGAAAAGCGGTACGGGCGTCCGGATGAAATTTCCGGGTGAAGGCGTGACTTTGACGATGCGTCCGGAACCTGCCGCGATGGTTTTTGCCAGAGAAACAGACCCGAAGGAAACGCAGCAGGAAACCAGACGGCTGAAAAAAGAAGTGGAAGAGATCGTCACGGAGATCAGAACTGAGAAGGAAAAGACCGTGATACATCAGGAAAAACTGATGGAACGCCAGAAAGAGATCGTCAGGGAGGTCATTACGAACCACCCGTCTTTGCTGACAGAAGGGAAAAGCGGCATTCAGCTTGCCCGGCAGATGGAACGCGCGCTGAACCTGCAGCTGGATAAAAGCGTGGGCAGGATCGCGGACCAGGTTTACCGCAGACTAGAAGAACGACTGAAGACAGAGAGGGAAAGGAGAGGATTTCGGTAATGATTTCCAATGATGAGAGACGAAAACTGATTTGGGGAGACGGGACGCTGATCAAAGCGACTCTGACATATCCGGATCCTCTTGACAAAAACAAGAAGAAATCTATAGAGGTTCAGTTTAATCCTGCCGAGTATTCGATCAGCCGGGGCGTTAATTCCAGTGAAACGAACGGAAAAGGACAGAACGCAACGCCGGAACAGCAGCAGCAGGAGCAGGAAAGCCTGGCCACGATGCAGGTTAAGCTTCGCCTGGACACGACAACCTATGTAGAAGAAGACGATGAAGTTGAAAAATATCCGGATTATTTAAAAGATGAGAATGAACTGGCGGGGATCTGCAAAGATCTGTCCATGCTCACGAAGATCACTCCTGATTCTCATAAAAATGATCTGCTCTGCTTTTCATGGGGGACTATGGAATTTTACGGCATTGTGACTTCTTTGACGATTCAGTACCAGATGTTCAACCGAAACGGACAGCCGGTGAGGGCGAATATAGAGATGTCGATAAAAGGCGAAGAAAAAGAACTCCTGAATGATATCGGGGCAAATCCGCGCCAGTCCCCGGACCGCACAAAGTACCGCAGGATGAACCCCAGAGAGGAACTTTGGATGCTTGCGGACATGGAGTATGACGATGCGTCATGCTGGAAAGAGATCGCACGGGAAAATGGGATATTGAATCCCAGAAAAGTGGATTATACAAAACGTCTGAAGATCCCGGCGCTGTAGAAGCAGGAACGGAGGGCAGCATATGGATTTGATGAGCGTTACCGCCACCTATGCGGAACTGGAAAAGAAATACAATGGTTTTGTGTCTCCGGAGCTGGAGATTCAGGTGGGCAGCAGGAAACTGATATCGGGGGAAAAACTTCAGATCGGGGAACTGGAACTGGAGCTGACCAACGGATTCGAGGCCTCCGGGTGTACGTTCCTGGTGATCGGGGCTTATGAACCGAAACTGACAGACTATATCAGCGAGACAGACGTCCTGCAGCTGGGCGAGACCGTGGAGGTATCCTTGGGATATGTACGTCTGGAGTCGGTGTTTAAAGGATACATTAACCGGATCGAATACAGGTACGGTTCAGATGGCAGCGGCTTTGATATTTATGTGGAATGCATGGATCTGAAAGGGCTCCTGATGAAGACCCGGCGGATGGAGTTTTTTACCCAGAAAAGTGCGGACGCCGTAGTTTCGGCGGTTCTGGGAGAAACGCCGGCCAGCAGCTATCTGGCGGGAAAAGAGCTGGATCGATGTCCGGAAGAGGAAGTACCGCTGCGCAGCCACATGATGTCGGACTATGACCTGATTGTGGAGCAGGCCTCAAAGAACGGTTTTGAATTTTTTGTGCTGCAGGGAAAGGTGTATTTTCGAAAGCGCAGAAAAGTGACTTCTCCGATCATGAAGCTGGTTCCGGGAAAAGGGCTGCTCAATGCCCGTTTCACGATATCGGGACAGGAACTGGTAAAAAAGATCGAGGTGCGCAGCATCGATGCTTCCAGCGGGAAGCAGATCAGCGGAGAGGCATCGCCGGCAGGAACGTATGGCAGCGGTTCCGGCCCGAAAAAAATGATGGGAGATTCTCATCAGGTTTATTATGAGCCGGGCGTTAAGGACGCCGCAGAGGCCAAATTACGCGCTCAGACCCGCCTGGATGCGGGGCTTGCCCGTTTCGGACAGATGGACTGCGAATGTATCGGAATCCCGGAGCTGGCGCCGGGACGCTACGTGGAGCTGGATCAGCTGTCCTCGCGTATGAACCGGAAATATTATGTGACCTGTGTGCGGCATGTGGTGGACAGAAGCGGCTACCGTACATATTTGAAGGCGGAGGTGGACAGTCTGTGAATTCCATAACCGATTTGCTGCAGAAAGAAAATGAACGTTATGACAGCCAGACCGTCCCCGGATTCGTCCAGGGAACGGTGGTGGAAAACAATAATCCGGATTTCAAAGGAATGGTGAAAGTAGAATTCACTGTCTGGGAGACCGGGAAAAATATGTGCGAATGGGTGCGGCTGCTTTCCCCGTATACAGGAAAAGACTATGGGATGTACTGTGTTCCGGAGATCGATGAGACTGTACTGGTAGGGTTTATCGGCGGCAGTCTGAAACGACCTTTCCTGCTGGGAAGTCTGTATCCGGAGGGGGCATCCATTGTAAATGACAGCTTTGACGATAAAAATTTAAAGAAGCATTTGAAAACCAAGGGCGGTCTGGATATCCTGATCCAGGAGGAGGAAGGGAAAGCAAATATCACACTGACCACGCCCAAAGGACATGTGATCACGGCGGACGATGAAAAGGAGAGCGTGCGCGTGGCTGATAAGGATGGAAAAAATTTTCTGGAACTGGATTATAAAAACGGCGGAGTGTCTGTGCAGGCAGATAAAAAGATCAGCCTGAAAGCAGGGAGCACAGAGCTGACCATGGATGGAAGCGGAGGAAATATCCAGCTGAAAGCTTCCAAAGTTTCTGTTTCAGCCGACAATGAGATCGGGCTGAAAGCAAACGCGTCTCTTAAGATGGAAGGGGCGCAGGTAGATCTGAAGGGACAGGCACAGGTAAACGTGCAGGCATCCGGTCCGCTGGCATTGAAGGGAGCCGTCGTACAGGTGAACTGATAGGAGCGCGGCAGTCGGAGATGAAAGGCGGGAAAGGTATGGACAGAACAAAAGCATTTTTGGGGAGAGGCTTCGCGTTTCCTCCCAGGATCGACCCGGCTACCGGGCAGTTTGTGATGGCGGAGAATGAAGAAGATATCCGCCAGTCGATCTATATTATTTTAATGACGCGGAAAAAAGAGAGGGCCATGCTGCCGGATTTCGGGTGTGCGGTTCACGAGTATCTGTTTGATGTGCCGGATTCTGCATTCGCAGTGCGGATCAGCCATGAAGTGGAGGACGCGCTGACCAAATATGAGCCGAGGATCCGAAATGTGAAAGTGGATGTGGACAGGCGGAGAACAGACAGGGGGGCTGTGTATCTGAATATTCATTACACGGTACGAGCAACCAACAATCCAAATAACCTGGTATTTCCGTATTATCTGGAAGAAGGGATCGGAGAACTGTAAGGCGGAAGAAAGGAGAGAGCGGAGATGATGGAGAATACATACGAAAAACTGCAGAGAACAATGAACTCCTATGTTCCGGAATTTGCCTATGAACACGGAGGGGATGATCCGGGTTCCGTCATGACCGATCTTTGCGGAAGTATGCTGGAAGAATGCCGGGAGAGATATGACAGGGTACTGGATAAGCATTATATTCAGTACCTGAATCTGTTTGAATCTTTATTAAAGGAGCCGGTCAGCGCTTCAAAAGGGTATGTGCAGTTCCGCCCGGTAACGGGGTATGAAGGTATGATCCTGGTTCCCAAAGGAACGAGGACCATGGCGGAAGCTCCGGAGACCGGAGATGTAATCTTTGAGACAGAGCACAGCCTGACGGTGACGGACGCGAATCCCGTTCTGGCGGCAGTGACGGACCGGGAGGAAGACCGGATCGTGGTTCACAGCTGCGGGCCGGAGGAACGTTCCCCTTTTACCGCTTTCAGCGTTCGGGGAGAGAACCGGGCAGAGCACCGGCTGTATCTGTGTTTTGACAGTCTGTTCGATGAAGTGCGCAGTCCGGAACTGAAGATATATGTCAGAGCGGTCAGCGAAGGGGAACAGGAAGCTCTGCTGGATTTTCTGGTATCAGATCAGTTACGGTGGTCCATGCTGGAAACAGGGGGGAAGGAGAAAGCGCTTCCGGATGTGAAAAAAGAAGAGGGGCATATTGCGGTAAGGATGGACGATTATATGCCCGGGAAAACGACTGTGGGGCAGAAAGAATGCTATTGTCTGATATTGACCTGTACCGGACAGATGCCGGACCTCTATGTGGATACGGTGAGCGTTGCCTTTGAAAAGGATAACGTGATTCCGGAAGAGGTCTATGTCAACGGCGTGGAGGAAAACGCGGGCGCTTTTTATCCTTTCGGAAAACCAATGGGACTTTACAGCGGATTCGCGTTTGACGATCCGGAGGTTCTGAGCAGAAAAGGGGCGAAGGTGCAGATTCGTTTCCGGTTGGATTACCGGGTGCATGAAGAAATTCTGGAGATGCCCGAGATCGACACAGAATACAAGGCGATCATGAAAAAACCGAAAAAGCCCTTGTCCATACGTCCGGCTGAAGTGGTCGCGGACTATGTATGCTGGGAATATCTGAGTGTGACCGGCTGGAAACGGCTGTTTAAAGAAGAACATCTGAACGCTTTGTTTAACGGGTCCCGAGAGGGCGAGGTGACGTTGGAGTTTGTCTGCCCTTCTGATATGGTGGATTATGATGCCGGAAGAAGAGAAGGCCGTATCCGGGCGAGGCTTCTGCAGGCAGAGAACATCTACCGGATGCCGGCCGTGTACCGCTGCCCGTTTGTTTCGGCCCTGAACCTTGCCTATTCGTACGCGGACGAAAAGCAGGGAGCGGATTATGCCCTGAGCAAAAATAATTTTGATGAAAGAGATGTGACAAAAGATCTGAGATATGGCGGAAACACGAATCTTTTCTGTCATACGGAACATGGGAAACGCACCATGTACCTGGGGTTTGACGCTCCGGTCTCGGGTACGCCGTTCAGCCTGTATTTTGATATCGAGAATTACAGCGACCGTCCGGTGGATTTCCAGGTAGAATACTGGTCCGATCATGGCTTCGCGCCCGTCCGGGTGTCGGATTATACGGGCGGTTTCTGCGGTTCCGGCAATATGCTGCTGGTCATACCTCAGGATATGGCGCGCAGGACCATGTTCGGAAAAGAAGGATATTTCCTGCGGTTTATAGATTACAATAAAGAAAATCCGGAATACGCGCTTCCGGTAATCCGCGGAATCTATCCGAATATGGCCAAAGTGGTCAACGTAAATACGGTGACGGAAGAATTTTATCTTGACAGCATGGAAGAAGCTCTGGATATCCAGTTGTCCCAGCAAAATCTTTTGCGTGCTTCAGTGGAAATCCTGGAGGATACGGAAGAGGGGCGCAGATGGGTTTCCTGGAAGCGTGCGCAGCGGGCATATGAAGGCGGAAGGACATTCCAGCTGGATATGGCGGACGGGGTGCTCCATTTCCGGAAAAATACGTTTGTGAATTTCCGCATACCGGAGGAAGGCCCCCAGATTCGGGTACATCACTGCAATTATACCGGAACAAAGGCGAATCTGCCTGCCGGTTCGATCAAAGTGCTGGGATCCGCGATCCGGTATATTTCTTCGGTAAACAACCCCTTCCCTACCTACGGCGGGTACGACGGATATACAGAGGAAAGCGTGAAACGTCTCGCAGGAGGGATGCTGCGTACCAGGAACCGGGCTGTGACTAACCGTGATCTGTTTGACATTATTTTTCAGGTTTCTTACGGGGTGCGGAAGGTGAAATGCTGCAATCATACGGATGCCGAAGGGAAAGACAGACCCGGCTGTGTGACCATTGCCGTCCTGATAGAAGAATATGAAAAAGGCGCGCATGTATTTTCGGAGATCAAGAAGGCGATCCGGGAGCGCCTGATGAGAGACAGTTCGCTGATTCCTTTGGGAAAAGAACTGGTATTGATCCAGCCTCACTTTATACGGTTCAGCGTGAGAGTGTGGCTGGAAAAGGAAGGTATAGATCATGCATATGATCTTCAGCAGAGGGCGCAGGACCTGATTCGGGAATTTCTGGATCCCCTGAAAGGCGGCATGGGAGGAGATGGCTGGGAGATCGGCGAGATGCCGAGAACTTCTCAGGTGACAGCCCGGCTGCGCGCGGGCATAGTCGGGTGCAGCGTGTCGCGGATCGTGATGACGGCATATGTGGAGGGAAAAGAAGTCCCGGTGAACGAAGAGTTTTACGGGAGAATGCAGGATCCGTTTCTCATGGCGGTAAATGGAGATCATATGGTATATATCGAGGTGAGTGAATGTTAAAAGTACCAAGACTGGATGATCTGAGCTATGAACAGATGATACAGAGGGCAGTAAGCCGCATACCGGCCATGACGGACCAGTGGACGGATTTCAATAATCATGATCCCGGGATAACGGTGCTGCAGGCTTATGCGTGGCTGACCGATATGTTGAATTATTATCTGAACGCGACGGGAGATGTGCATATTGAAAAGTATCTGAAGCTTTTGGGTATCGAACCGCTCCCTGCTCAGGCAGCCAGATGCTACCTGGCTGTGGAAGGAGAAGAGGGAGAGATCCGTATCCCGGCGGGGACACGGTTCCTGGCAGGCGAGATCCCCTTCGAGTCAGAAGAAGAGTATATGGGGACAGGAAACCGGTTCTGCTCATTTATCAGTGAAACCGACGGCAGTGCGATGGACTTGACTGCATTTGCGGGAGCAGACGGAGAATATGCCCGGGCTTTCGCGCATTATTTCCATGATTCTTCAATATTGTATCTGGGATTTGAAAAGCCCCTGTCCGACGGGGATCGGTTATATATATGTATAAAAGCAGATGAGCGGCGAAATCCGTTTGATGAGGATTTCAGGCTGTGCAGTCTTCGGTGGCAGTTTTTCGGAGAAGCGGGCTGGACGGATCTGGATACAGAAGACGGCACCTGCGGTTTTCTGAAGAGCGGGATTGTCCGTGTGGGCGGGATCAGCGCCATGGAGCATTTCCGTCACCCGGAAGGGATGGGAGAAGCATATTATATCCGCTGCATTCTGGAGGAAGATGCTTATGATGCTCTTCCGGGCATAGGGATGATTTATGTGAATCCTTTGGAAGTAGTACAGCAGAAAACGGTTTGTAAAGAAGGCGAGATCCTTCCGGAACTGCAGATCGGACGGACGGACGGCTGCGCCGGCCAGGGACTGCTGTTTGATTATCCGGACATCTGCCGTTTTTCCCTGGCGCTGGAGACCGGGGAAAAGCACTTTGACATATGGAAATACACGGAAGATCTGGAGCAGGCGGGATATCGGGATCAGGTATTCACTTATGACAGAGATACTCAGTGCGTCCGGTTTGGAGATGGTATCCACGGGGCAGTACCGCCGCAGAACTGTCTGATTCATGTGACCGGACTGGTGTGTTCTATGTATGAAAAGGGTAATGTGATGGCCGGAAGTATCAGCGTTGCCGCGGATGCTGGGGACTCATCCTGCAGGGTCTGGAATCCGGAAGACGCGCATGGAGGAAAAGGCCGAGAGACAGTTCGCCAGATGGCTGCCCGCATGGAGGAAGAATTGTTTCATCAGCAGAGGATGGCTTCTGCAGAAGATTATAAGAGCGTGATCTTGAGCACACCGGGATTGATGCTGGAAACTGCACATGTGATTCCTGGTACCGTGTATGGAGAGATTACAGGAAAGCTGCGCGGCGCCAATGAAGTGGTCGTGGTTGTAAAACCTTACAGCAGAGAGAAAAAGGCGGGGCTTTCAGACATATACCGGGCGCGGATTGAAACATACATGGAGCCTTTCCGGCTGCTGAACACGAAAGTAAGCATTGAGGAGCCTGCTTATGTAGGAATTACTGTGCACGGGAAGATACATCTGGTCCGGGATACGCCCCGGGATCGGGAAAAGGTCATAGAGTGCCTGAAAGATATGATTGATTATGAACGAAAAGAACATCCGTTCGGAGCGACGATTTCCGGCGGAAAGCTTTTTATGAGACTGGAGGCGCTGGATGAGGTGGAACGGGTACAGGAGCTGACTCTGGAACGTACCGGAAGCGCGGCAGTGAAGAACGAAAGAGGAGACATTCTTCTGAGAGAAGACGCTCTCAGCTATCTGGAGGCTGCGGATCTGGGATTTTATTAAGCGGGACAAGGAGGAATACCGGCGATGGTGAAGACTGCAAAAAAAGTGAATATGTTTCGACTGGCTCTTCGGCGGGGCATAAAGTACCGGATGGAGCTTACGGACGACGATCGCCTCTGCGGGTCCGGAGGAGGATATTTTGCCTGGCTGGCGCCGGTGTTTGACTCTATGGATCAGGGAGGAACCTGGCACAGGCTCCGTCTTGCAGGGGTATTCGAGAACTGCAAATATGAAGTGCTGGCTGCGGCTGCCGATGCGGACCTCCGGGAAGAGATGGAAGACGGCGGCCTGACCTTCCCGCAGAAAGCCGAGATACTGAAACAATATTCCTGGATCCGCAGGGTCAATACGGACGATATGCTGCTGCATGAGCTGACAGGCAGATACCTCTGGGTGATGGTCAGCGTCTCCGGAGCGGCTGCGGACAGCCGTTTCTGTCTGGAAGGATTTCAGGCCGAATTTCCGTGGCAGAGTTTTTCCGAGTATCTGCCGGAGATTTATCAGGAAGAGGGAAGAAACTCTTTTTTTGAACGATATATGGCTGCCCTTCAGAGTATGTATGAAGATTTGGAGAAAGAAGTGGATCATATTCCGGAGTATCTGGATTATGAGCTGACTTCGGAGGAAAACCTGCATGCTTTTTCTGAATGGACAGGCGGATGGGCCAGAGACAGAGAGTTTACATCCGGACAGCTTCGGGAAGTGATCCGGAATCTGCAGAGGATCCAGAGCGGCCGGGGAACGAAGTCGGTGATGCGGGATATGGTATATCTGGTCACCGGACGGGAGGCAAGGATCATAGAATATTTCAAATGGCACGACTGGATGAAGAAAAGCAAAGGGCTGCTGGAAGAATATGAGCGCCTGTTCGGAAAGAGAGAAGATACATTTACCGTGCTTATTGATATGGCTGATCCTGGTATGGAAATATCCGAAGAAAAGCTGCGCCGTTTCCTGGAAGATTTTACTCCGCTGGGCATGTGCTGCAACGTGGTATTTCTGGACTGGAACAGCCATATGGATACGCACTGTTATCTGGATCAGAACAGCTGCCTGTCTGTTCCGGAATTTGGGGATGCGGGCGGCGTAGTACTCAGTGAAAATTACATACTTGGCTGAAATAAGAGAGCGGCGGATATCCCGGGAATAAAAGGGATACGCCGCTTTTTGTGCAGGATGCATTATTTCGACGCAAAAATATGTTTTAGGCTAGATAAATTAGATATTATGTGTTATACTTCACAATGTATTAAATGGTTAAAAATCAATTACATAAGGAAGGTGAGCAATTGGAGAACTATACCAAGTATAAGTTGAAAGGGCGCGACGAACTGGCATCGGTGCTGACCGGTACGGACAACCTGTTCATCATCGCCTGTAACAAGTGCTTCAAAGAATTTGAGACCGTTGACGAACCAGATTGCGACGAATTTGAGAAAATTGTTTCAGAAGAAGGAAAAACAATCACAGGTAGTGCAAAGGTCGATTTTTTGTGCAACAAAGTCCAGACTGAGAGAAAATTGCAGGATATGATTCCGGAAGGCACGGAGCATGTTTTCGTGATTTCCTGCGGACTGGGCGTTCAGACTGTCGCGGACATGGTCAATGTTCCTGTATATGCAGCGGCAGATTCTCTGAACTATCGGGGACATCACGGTATGGCCCTGACGAAGAAGAGCTGCGACGCTTGTGCTCAGTGCTATCTGAATATCACAGGCGGTGTCTGTCCGATCGTAGACTGCTCCAAGAGTCTGGTTAACGGTCAGTGCGGCGGCGCGAAAAATGGGAAGTGTGAAGTGGACAGCAGCAAAGACTGCGCATGGGAGAAAATCTACAGAAGGCTGGAAAAACAGGGACGCCTTGACGAGTTCCTGAATCAGCCGGTACAGATGAGAGATTATTCCAAGGCAGACCACAAGTTTGTGACAGAATATGTCAAATCCGTCCGTGAGAACCGGCTTGACGGTTATTATGGCGGCGTACATCCTACAGAACGTAAGGAGTTTACCGAGCACCTTCCCTTGGAAAGATTCCCGGATCCGGAGACTGTAGTGATTCCGTTGTCCATGCACGCAGGTGCTCCGGCAAATCCTGTAGTACAGGTGGGCGACACCGTGAAGGTGGGCCAGGTAATTGGCGAGTCTGCGGGATTTATCAGCAGTCCGGTTCATTCCAGCGTCAGCGGTACCGTGACGGCTATTGAGGACCACGGACACGCTACAAGGGGAGAGTGTCTCTCCGTAGTGATCCGGTCAGACGGAAAGAATACGCTTCATGAGTCAGTGCAGCCGCATAAAGGGCTGGACGACCTGACGCCGGACGAGATTGTGGAGATTGTCCGCGACGCAGGTATCGTAGGCATGGGCGGCGCAGGATTTCCGACTTCTGTGAAACTGAAACCGGCCAAACCTGTAGACACGATCCTGCTGAACGGCTGCGAGTGCGAGCCTCTCCTGACTGCAGACCACAGGGTGCTTCTGGAGTTTGCGGACGATGTGATCTTCGGACTGAAAGCGATCATAAAAGCGACAGGCGCTGAGAAAGGCCTGATCGTCATCGAAGACAACAAGCCGGATGCCATCGAACTGATGAAAGAAAAGACAGCCGGTTATGACAATATGGATGTGGTAGTTGCCAGAACCAAATATCCCCAGGGAGCTGAGAAGATGCTCATCAAGCGCGTGACGGGAAGAAAGGTTCCAAGCGGCGGACTGCCGGCAGATGTGGGATGCATTGTAAGCAATATCAGTACCACAAAGGCCATTTCCGACGCTATCCAGAAGGGGATGCCCCTGATTGAGCGCGTGGTGACCGTGACCGGTGAAAAACTGAAGAAGCCGGGCAATTACATAGTAAAGATCGGTACGAACACTAAAGACCTGATCGATTACTGCGGCGGTCTGACAGATGACGATGTCACGATCAAGGCAGGCGGACCGATGATGGGATTTGTTCTTTCTGATCTGAATGTGCCGATTATGAAAGGCTCTAACGGCATCATCGCAGTGGAGACCGATCATACGGTTGAGCAGCCCTGCATCAAGTGCGGACGTTGTATGGATGTATGTCCTATGGAACTTTCTCCTCTGTATTTCGCGAAATATGCGGATGAAGAGAACTGGCAGGGCATGAAGGACAAGAACGTTATGGACTGCGTGGAGTGCAGATGCTGCGAATATATCTGCTCTTCCAAGATCCCGCTGGTTGCCAAGATCAAAGCCGGAAAAAATGCCGTAAGGGGGATGAAGTAATATGTTGATTACCCAGTTAAAAGCAAGAGATACGATCGCATCGCTGACAGAGGGAAAGAAAGTTTTTATCATTAACTGTCATGGGTGCAAAGAGGTGTATTTTCCGGAAAAAGAAGCCGCGGCGCTTCAGAAGGAACTGGCAGACGCCGGGAACGTGACCGGAATCATGACCACGGATTATATATGCAATCCTGAGAATATGGAGCTTCGGCTCAAAAAGCATATGGACGAGATTAATGCCGCTGATGCAGTACTGGTATTCTCCTGCGGCGTAGGAGTGCAGACAGTCTCCGCATATCTGGAGGACAAGCCGGTCTACGCGGGCTGCGATACCTGCAGACTTCCGGGATTTCAGGGAGTGACTCCGTTGGAATATGACTGCGGTCAGTGCGGAGAATGTTACCTGAATCTGACCGGCGGGATCTGCCCGATCACGGCCTGTTCCAAGAGCCTGGTCAATGGCCAGTGCGGCGGCGCAAAGAATGGTATGTGTGAAGTGGACAATAATATGGAATGCGGCTGGGAACGCATTTACAGACGCCTGAAGGAGATCGGACGTCTGGATGTGCTGAAATGCCCGACTCAGGTGCGCAATTACGCGACGGATAAAGAAGTGTCTCAACAGTAAACACAAAAAATATGATGATTAGGAGCAATGTATAATGAAGATTACAGAGTTATTTGAACGTGGTGAATTTGTGGTTTCTGCGGAAGTGGGACCGCCTAAAGGATTTCATGTTGAGCATCTGCTTGAAGAGGCGAAGACTTATCTGAGCGGTATTACAGCTGTAAATGTGACCGACAACCAGTCTTCTGTCATGCGTCTTGGTTCTCTGGCAATGTGCAAGGCTCTGAAAGATGAGGGACTTACCCCGATCTATCAGCTGACCTGCCGCGACAGAAACCGTATCGCACTTCAGTCAGATCTTCTGAGTGCGGCTATGTTCGGTATCGAGAATCTGCTGCTTCTGACCGGAGATCATACCAGTCTGGGAGATCATCCGCAGGCAAAGCCGGTGTTTGATCTGGATTCTGTTTCCCTGATCCATGCTGTGAAACAGCTGGAGGAAGGTGTTGACCTGGGGGGAAATAAACTGGTTGGAGAACCGCCTAAGTTTGCCAAAGGAGCGGTAGTGTCTCCGTGCAGCGATTCTGTGGACGCGCAGCTGGCAAAGATGGAGAGAAAGGTCTGTGCGGGCGCGGAGTATTTCCAGACCCAGGCAGTGTTCGAACCGGAAAAATTCATCAAATTTATGGAAAAGGCAAAACAGTTCGGCAAGCCGGTGCAGGTAGGAATCATCATCCCGAAATCTGCAGGTATGGCGAAGTTCATGAACGATAATGTGGCCGGCATCCATGTTCCGGACGAGATGATCGAGGAACTTAAAAAGGATAAGGAAAAAACCAAAGCAGGCATCACCGGCGTGGAGATCGCAGCCCGTATTATCAAAGAGTGCAGACCTTACTGCCAGGGCGTACATATCATGGCGCTGGGATGGGAGTCCAAAGTACCGGAACTCCTGAAACAGGCCGGAATCTAAAAGAAGGAAATAATAGCCAGGTGTGAATGTGATATTTCGGCTTGGCTATTATTTGAAACTGCTTGCCAAATATCTCCCTAAGGGGTATAATACAGACAAGAATGTCAAAAAATTAACATATCAGTTTTTGATGTGCTATTTTTGGTGGAAAGGAGAGATTTGTCAATGCACGTAACGAATGAGGATCACAGCCATTGCGGCTGCTGCCATGATCACGGACACGAGCATGAACACATGCATGATCATGAGCATAATGAGCATGCGCATGGGGAACAGTCCATGGACGAAGATACGGCGGTCCTGGCGTATATGTTGGATCACAACAAACATCATGCGCAGGAACTGGCTGTGATAGCGAAACATTTGAGAGAACAGGGCAAGGAAGATGCTGCTGCTCAGGTGGAGCGCGGTGTGGAAGATTTTGAAAAGGGCAATATGAGATTGTCCATTGCACTGTCTCTTTTAAAATAGGAGGTGAGCCTTATGTGTCTTGCGACGGTTTACGGAAAGAAACAGGACAGCGAGAGCATTTTGATCAAGAATGCCAGCCGCATTGATGTGGACGGTACGACGATCTGTATCAGGGACATCATGGGGCAGGAAATTACTGTGGAGGGTGCCATTACTATGGTTGACCTGGCGAATTCAGTTGTGAAAATCAACTGTGCCGAGTAAGTAATGATTATTGTACATGGGATGCAATAAAAACTATAAATAAAGGGGGGTGATGATGTTGAAAGTGTCAGAAGCCATGAGTAACAAAAGGCTCCTCTCTTTCGGGGTGTCTCCGCCAAAGACATAAGAGAAAAACAAAAATTAAATTTTAGGAGATGACAATATGCCGCAGACGATTGCAGTAGCAGGCAAAGGCGGCGTGGGAAAGACTACGCTGACCGGCATGCTGATACAGTACTTAGCAGAAAAAAAGAAAGGCCCGATCCTGGCGGTGGATGCAGATGCAAACGCGAATCTGAACGAAGTGCTCGGCGTGGAAGTAGAGGCGACGCTGGGCGACATCCGTGAGGAGATCGCAAAAGCGGAGCTGGCTGAAAAAAGCCCGATTCCGGCAGGTATGTCCAAGCAGGATTATGCCGAGTTTAAATTTGATACCGCGCTGACGGAGGAAGACGACTATGACCTTCTGGTTATGGGACATACTCAGGGGAAAGGGTGTTACTGCTTTGTCAACGGTCTTTTGTCCGCTCAGGTAGCCAGACGTTCCCAGCACTATAACTATGTGGTGGTAGACAATGAAGCCGGAATGGAGCATATCAGCCGGGGGATTCTGCCGAACGTGGATATCGTGATTTTGGTGAGCGACTGTTCCCGCAGAGGGATTCAGGCGGTCGGACGCATCGCCCGCTTGATTCCGGAATGTGGATTGAAGCCCAAAAAAGTAGGCCTGATCGTGAACCGTGCCCCGGGAGGGGTGTTAAGCGAGGGTGTTCAGGAGGAAATCCAGAAGCAGGGGCTTGAGCTTCTGGGAGTGGTTCCGCATGACGAAGGCGTGTACGAATATGACAGCGCCGGGACCCCGACGACCGAGCTACCGCCGGAAAACCCGGTCAGACAGGCATTATACAAGATTATAGACAGCCTGAACCTGTAAAAAGGCTGCTTAAAAGGAGATTTATATGGGAGACTTTAAATTAACAACAGTAGAAGAGTTTGAAGCCGCTACTAACCGACTGCTGGAGACGGGCGCAAAAGTGGGCGCTGATGCGTGGCAGCTTCGCGTAAAGAACCAGACACCGCATTGTAAATTTGGCGAGCAGGGTATCTGCTGCCGTATCTGTTCCATGGGACCGTGCCGTATCACCCCGAAGGCTCCGAGAGGAATCTGCGGATGCGATGCACACGGTATCGTAGGACGTAACTATCTGAAATTTACTGCCGGCGGCGCAGCTACGCACTCCGATCACGGACGCGAGATCTGCCATACTCTGTATCATGCCGCTGCAGATGGCGCTTATAAAGTAAAAGATCCGGACAAGCTGATCCGTATCGCAAAAGAGTGGGGCGTGGAGACCGAAGGAAAAGATATCTATGATCTGGCTCATGAAGTGGCTGAGATGGCCCTCATGGAATACGGAAAACCGTTTGGATATCAGCGCTGGCTGAAACGTGCTCCGCAGCACACGCAGGATCTGTGGGAGAAAGCGGAGATTGCTCCGAGAGCGATCGACCGCGAGGTTGCATGTTCCTTACATATGACCCATATGGGATGTTCCTCCAAACCGGAAGCGCTGGTCCGCCAGTCTCTGCGTGCCGGTCTCTGCGACGGCTGGGGCGGCTCCATGTGCGGAACCGAGTTCTCCGACGTGCTCTTCGGAACGCCGAAGCCGATCGATACGGAGGCAAACCTGGGCGTTATGAACGCTGATAACGTAAACATCGTGGTACATGGACATGATCCGTCCCTGTCCGAGATGGTATGCGAATATGCGGATGATCCGGAGATGATCGCATATGCAAAATCCGTAGGTGCAAAGGGCATCACCGTATCCGGTGTCTGCTGTACCTCCAACGAAGTGGCTATGCGCCGCGGTATTCCGATGGCAGGTAACTTCCTGCAGCAGGAGAACGTGGTTCTGACCGGGGCATGCGAAGCAATCGTCGTGGACGTGCAGTGTATCTTCCCGGCTCTTGGGCCTCTGAGCAAATGTTTCCACACGAAGTTTATTACGACTTCCCCGGTGGCACAGATGCCGGATTCCGACTACATCCGTTTTGATGTGGGAACGGCAGCTGAAAAAGCAAAACAGATCGTAAAGATGGCGATCGACAACTTCCAGAACCGTAAGCCGGAACTGGTATATATCCCGGATATGAAGCAGAAAGCAACGGTTGGATACTCCGTAGAAGCAATCGTAAAGACGCTGGACGGCGTAACCAATTCCCAGGTGGATGAACTGGGAACCACCAAGCCGCTGATCGAATGCATTACTTCCGGCGTTATCCGCGGAGCAGTAGCTATGGTAGGCTGCAACAATCCGAAGATCCGTCCGGATTACGCGCATATCGAACTGATGAAGAAACTGCTTGCAAACGACATCATCGTCGTTGCATCCGGATGTGCCGCACAGGCGGCAGCCAAAGCTGGTCTGATGGACAAGAGCGCGAAGGATCTCTGCGGCGCAGGCCTGAAGCGTGTATGCGAACTGGCAGACATTCCGCCGGTACTTCATATGGGCTCCTGCGTGGATATCAGCCGTATGATGATCCTGGTATCTGAACTTGCGAAAGATTCCGGACTGAACATCTCCCAGCTCCCGGTAGTGGGATGCGCTCCGGAGTGGATGTCCGAGAAAGCAGTATCCATTGGAAACTACGTAGTATCTACCGGTATCGATACGTTCCTGGGCGTAGATCCGTATGTGAGCGGTTCCGATCAGATGGGTTACTGGCTGACGGAAGGTGTCCGTGACTGGGTAGAGGCAGCTTATACCGTTGAGACCGATATCGAGAAACTGGTTGACAAGATGATCGACCGTATCGAAGAGAAGAGAGCTGCGATCGGTATCTAATACCAAAATATACAGCAAATCTATGGACCGGAGGGTGACAACATTGAAAATAGCAATTACCGGAAAAGGAGGAGTCGGAAAGACGACCTTTGCGGCTACACTGGCCAGGTTATATGCAGAAGAGGGAAGGACGGTCCTGGCGGCCGACGTGGACCCGGATGCGAACCTGGGACTGGCGCTGGGATTTCCGGAAGAGATACTGGATTCCATCATACCGATTTCCAAGATGAGAAAACTGGTGGAGGAGCGAACGGGCGCGGGAGCCGACAATCAATTTTACAAATTGAATCCTAAGGTGGACGATATCCCCGACACTTACAGCAAGACCTATAACGGTGTAAAGCTGCTGCTGCTGGGGACAGTGGAGACCGGAGGAGGAGGCTGCGTATGTCCGGAGCATGTGATGCTTCGCCGTATTATCAGCCATCTGATGCTTCGCAGCACAGATGTGGTAATCATGGATATGGAAGCCGGGCTGGAGCATCTGGGACGAGGGACCTGCGAATCCATGGAACAGTTCATTGTTGTCATTGAGCCGGGCGCAAGAAGCGTTCAGACTTACAAGAATGTGAAACGTCTGGCAGAGGATCTGGGAATCCGCCGGGTGCGCGTGGTCGCGAACAAGGTGCGGGGTGCGGAGGACGAAGAGTTTGTCCGCTCCAGAATTCCGGAGGAAGATTTGCTTGGCTTTATACATTACAATACGGAAGTGATAGACGCAGACCGGCGCGGGCAGTCGCCTTTTGATGTGAGTCAGTCTGCGACAGAGGAAATCCGAAGGATCAAGGAAATCCTCGATCAATCGAATTAGAAATTGGAGGTACAATACCGTGACATTATTTGACAGAGTATTCAGCGGTAACGACGCAGTCTATGGCCTGACCGAGACTGCCATCGACAACGCAATTGCGCAGTACGGCGCAGACCAGGCCGTAGCTTTCCCGCACACCGCCTACAGCCTTCCCTGCTACTACGCAGTGACCGGAACGAAGGTGTCTAACCTGGGAGAACTGAAAGAGGCCCTGGGCGTAGTAAAGACCCTGATGACCAGGGAAAAAAGACTGAACGACGCGTTCATGAGCGGCGTGGCTACGGCACTCTGCGCAGAGTTCATCGAAGTCCTGAAATATATCAACAACGAAACTCCGTACGAGGAGCCCTGCAGCGGCCATCTGATGGACGCGACGATCCGTGAGCTGGGCGTGCCGCTGGTAACCGGAGATATCCCGGGCGTGGCGGTTATCCTGGGCGCGGCTCCGACCAAGGAAGAAGCGGTAGAGCTGGTCAAGAGCTATCAGGCACAGGGTATTCTGGTAACGCTGGTGGGCGGAGTGATCGACCAGTGTCTGGAGGCAGGCCTGAATATGGGCGCGGCAGTACGTATCATCCCGCTGGGACGCGACGTGACCAGCGTGATCCACGTGGTATCCGTTGCAATCCGTGCGGCGCTGATCTTCGGAAACGTAACGCCGGGCGACGCAGGCAACCTGATGAAATACACGTTTGAACGTGTGCCGGCATTCGTAAACGCATTCGCACCGCTGGACGATGTGATCGTGGCATGCGGAGCAGGCGCGATCGCGCTGGGCTTCCCGGTTATCACCAACGAGACCGAGAATATTTTCCGCGTACCGAAGAGCCTGATCGTACAGGAGGATGTATCCAAATTCAACGCAACTTCCCTGGAAGCGCGTGATATCAAGATCAAGATCACGAAGATCGACATCCCGGTATCTTTCGCATCCGCATTCGAAGGAGAGATCATCCGCAGGGGCGACATGCAGGTAGAGTTCGACGGATCCAGAAAAGACTGCTTCGAGCTGGTATGCACGAAAGAGCTGACGGAAGTAGAAGACCACAAGTTTACGCTGATCGGGCCGGACTTCGACCAGATGGAAGTAGGAAGCAAGCAGCAGATCGCGTACATCGTGGATGTGGCAGGAAAGAACATGCAGACCGACTTCGAACCGGTGTTCGAACGTAAGTTCCACAGCTATGTGAACTGTATCGAAGGTGTGATGCATACAGGGCAGCGTGACATGATCCGTATCCGTGTCAGCAAGAATACTTACGAGGCAGGCTTCCGCGCGAAAGATCTGGCGGAAGTGCTGTATGCGAATATCAAGAATGAATTTGACGCCGTAGTGGATAAATGCGCGGTAACGATCGTAACCGATGCGGAGGAATGTACCAAACTGCGTCATGAACTGGCAGTTCCGGCATATGACCGCCGTGACGAGAGACTGACATCCCTGACGGACGAGTCCGTACCGGTATACTACAGCTGCATTATGTGCCAGGCATTCTCCCCGAGCCACGTATGCGTGGTAACGCCGGAGCGTCTGGGCCTGTGCGGAGCGGTATCCTGGCTGGATGCGAAAGCAACGAACGAGCTGGATCCGGAAGGACCGTGCCAGGTGATCACGAAGGAGAGAGTCATCGACGAGAATCTGGGACGCTACGAAGATGTGGATGAAGCAGTGGCGAAGTTCTCCCGCGGAGCGCTGGAGCATGTAACGCTGTACTCCATCATGGAAGACCCGATGACTTCCTGCGGATGCTTCGAGTGTATCTGCGGAATCGAGCCGTTCTCCAACGGTGTGGCGATCACGAACCGTGAGTACACCGGCATGACGCCGCTGGGTATGACGTTCGGCGAGCTGGCAAGTATGACAGGCGGCGGAGTACAGACGCCTGGATTCATGGGACATGGAAAACATTTCATTTCGTCGAAGAAATTCATGAAGGCAGAAGGCGGAGTGGAGAGAATCGTATGGATGCCGAAGGATCTGAAGGATCAGGTAGCGGAGCGTCTGAACAAGACGGCGAAAGAGCTGTATGACATCGACAACTTCACGGACATGATCGGAGACGAGACGATCGCGACCGATCCGGAGACGCTGCTGGAGTTCCTGACCGAGAAAGGACATCCCGCACTTGGCCTCGAGCCGATGATGTAAGCCCCGTAAGGGAGCATTTCTATAGGGCAAGCCTCTTTTTGAGGCATGCCCTTTCGGAATGTTATGCAGGAAATGCTTTCCCGACGGCAGGTTTTATGATATAATGCTATAGAAAGATTTTTAAGGAGGATATACCAATGCCATTCAATGGAAAATCAGGAAAATTCAATGCTTCCATCAATACAGTTGAAGTTGGCTGTGGCGAGAAAGCAATCAAAATCGGTGGCGAGAACGTATTACCATTCTATACGTTTGATGCACCGATTGAGAACGCGCCGAAGATTGGTGTCATGATTACGGATCTTGGTCTGGAAAATGAGCCGGCAGGCGTGAAGGCGTACTATGAGGGATGCACCACTCTCGGTGAAATCGCGAAGAAAGCGGCAGAGATGCCGGGGGCAGATTTCGTATGCCTGAAGCTGGAGGGCGCAGATCCCAACGGCGCGGACAAGTCCACGGAAGAGTGCATGAAAGCGGTAAAAGAGGTCGTTGACGCCATCGACGTGCCGCTGGTAATCGCAGGATGCAAGAACGTGGCAAAAGATACCGAGCTTTTACAGAAAGCTTCTGAGGTTGCTCAGGGCAAAAATGTGATCATCCTGTCTGCAAAAGAGGAAGATTACAAACAGGTTGGCGCGGCTGCAGGACTGGCTTACGGTCAGAAAGTCGGCGCTGAGTCCGCAGTAGATATCAACCTTGCAAAACAGCTGAACGTATTGATCTCCCAGCTGGGCGTAGCTCCGTCCAACATCGTGATGAACGTAGGTACCGCAGCAGTCGGATACGGCTTTGAATATGTGGTATCCACGATGGATCGCGTAAAAGCGGCAGCGCTCGGACAGAACGATGCACAGCTTCAGATGCCGATCATCACTCCGGTTGCCGATGAGGCATGGAACGTGAAAGAGGCAATGGCTTCTGAAGAAGATATGCCGGAATGGGGAGCACAGGAAGACCGCGGTATTGGTATGGAAGTATCCACCGCAGCGGCAGTACTGGCATCCGGTTCCAACGCAGTCATCCTGAAACATCCGACTTCCGTTGCTACCATTTCTAAAATGATCAATGAATTGATGTAATCACAGGGAGGAGGAAAAATACGATGGCATTAAAAGGTTTAGATATTTTCAAAATGACACCAAAAACAAACTGCAAAGAGTGCGGCAGCCCGACCTGTATGGCATTCTCCATGAAAGTGGCACAGGGCGCGGTAGACATTTCCAAATGTCCGCATATGTCCGAGGAGGCTCTTGCAACACTGTCCGAGGCGACTGCACCGCCTATGAAGACGATCAAGGTCGGAACCGGCGACGCAGAGTATACGCTGGGCGGCGAGACGGTACTTGCAAGACACGAGAAAACTTTCGTGAGCAAGACCAGATTTGCAGTTGATGTAACTCCGGATATGGATGTTGACGCAGCGTTGGCTGAGTCCAACAAAGTAGATTATGAGCGTATCGGCGAGCGTATGCATGCAGAGATGGTATACGTGGAGTATACCGGAGACGCTGCAGCATATGTGGAAGCAGTTAAGAAAGTAAGCGGAAAAGGAAAGACGATCATCCTTGGCTGCAAGGATGCAGAGGCTGCAAAGGCAGCTCTGGAAGTCTGCAAGGCTGAGAAGCCGGTTCTGAACGGAGCTGACGCTTCCAACTATGCAGAGATGGCAGAGATCGCAAAAGGCGCAGGCGTAGTGCTCGGCGTATCCGGCGCAAGCCTGGACGAGCTGTATGATACCACCGCAGCGATCGAGAAACTGGGCTACAAAGATCTGGTACTGGATACCACCGGCGCTACGATCAAAGAGACCTTTGCTACCACGGTACAGGTAAGACGTGCCTGCCTGGCAAAGAATCCGGACAGAACCTGCGGATACCCGTCCATCGTGAACCTGAGCAAACTGGCTGCAGGGGACGAGCCGATGCAGATCGCGCTGGCTTCTCTGTTCGTACTGAAATATGGTTCCATCGTTGTCATGGACAAGATGACCTATGCGGCGGCACTTCCGCTCTTTGGCCTGAGACAGAACGTATTCACCGATCCGCAGAAGCCGATGAAGGTAGAGCCGGGTATTTACCCGATCAACGGCGGAGACGAGAATTCTCTGGTACTGACCACGGTAGACTTCGCTCTTACATATTTCGTAGTATCCGGCGAGCTGGAGAGATCCGGTATTCCGTGCAACTTGGTAATCAGCGATGCAGGCGGACTTTCCGTACTGACGGCATGGGCTGCAGGCAAACTGTCCTCCACTTCTGTCGCTAAATTCATTCAGGAGAATGTAGAGCCGAAGATCAAGTGCAGAAAACTTGTGATTCCGGGCAAGGTAGCCGTTCTGAAGGGCGATATCGAAGCGAAACTTCCGGGTTGGGAAGTAATCGTTGCTCCGAACGAGGCGGTACAGCTCGTGAAATTCCTGAAAGACCTGAAAGCAAACGGCGAGATTTAAAAGATCAGCGGCTGTCTTCCAGAGGGCAGCCGCCCAAAATAAAGAATCAAAAGGAGAACACTACGATGGCAAAATTCGTAACGATTGGTGAAAGATTATCTACGACGGCTCCGGCAGTCAACAAAGCTTTTACCACCAGAGACCCCGAACCGATCATTCAGCGTGCAAAACAGCAGCTGGACGCAGGCGCTGTTTATCTTGACGTGAATATCGGACCGGCTGAGAATGATGGACCGGAACTGATGAAATGGGCAGTACAGCTTCTGCAGAGCGAGTTCGATAATGTTCCGCTGGCTCTTGACACCGCAAACAAAGCGGCGATCGAAGCTGGTATTTCCGTTTACAACCGTTCCAAAGGAAAACCGATTGTAAACTCTGCAGATGCAGGCGGAAGAATTGAGTACATCGATCTTGCAGCGGCAAATGACGCCATCGTTATCGCTCTGTGCAACGCAGAAGGTATCGCAGCTGACAACGACGAGCGTATGACTTACTGCCAGACCATGCTGGAGAGAGGTATGGAACTTGGCATGGATCCGCAGGATATGTGGTTCGACCCGCTGTTCCTCGTGATCAAGGGTATGCAGGACAAACAGATGCAGGTTCTGGAGTTCATCAAGATGCTGTCTGATATGGAACTGAATTCCACCGGCGGACTTTCCAACAACTCCAATGGTATGCCGAAGCACATCCGTCCGATTATGGACTCCGCGATGGTAGCTATGGCTATGATGTGCGGTCTGACCTCCGCAATCGTAAACCCGAACGACCTGCGGCTGATGGAGACCATCAAGTCCTGTGACGTAATCAAGAATAATACTCTGTACGCAGACTCTTATCTGGAGATCTAATATACAGCGACTGTATTCCAATACTGCCAGTATGTTTGCTGGCAGTATTTTTCTAAGGAAGCGCTTTCCTCAGCGTTTTCCCGGGAGACGCTGATAAAGGCAGCGTTTTTCTGAATCGGGGGTTTATATAGGGAAAAATAAGATAAGGTGGAGATTAAACACGATGCCAAACGTAATATTTCGACATGAAGACGGCACGGCGGTGGAAGTAGCCGTCACGGCCGGAGAAAATCTGCTGGAAGTGGCGCGCAAGGCGAATGTGGCCATTGACGCTCCCTGTTCGGGCAATGGTTCCTGCGGAAAATGCAGGGTAAAATACGTAAGCGGCGAGCTGGAAACTGAGAAAACAAGGCATATTTCCGACGAGGAGTTTGAGGAAGGATGGCGTTTGTCCTGTCTGTCCAAGGTGACCGGAGACGTGGAAGTCATGGTACCGGATATCGCATCCGCATACAAAAGCCGGATGAAGGTGGCGGATTTAAGCTCCCGGAAAGAAGTGGCTATATTTGATAAAGCGAGAGAAGAAGTGGCGGAGTCCGGAATTGCATTTCAGAATGTATTTTCTGTGGTGGATCTGTCCATGGATGAGCCTACGCTGGACGACACAATGCCGGATAACGAACGGCTGATACGTGCGGTACAGGAAGCGACAGGCGCAGAGCATGTGGGTCTGACCTATCAGGCACTGAAAAAGCTTCCGGATGTTCTGCGTGAACAGCAGTTTCATGTGAGCGCCGTGCTGAAAAATATGGACGGTAAGCTTATGGTTTACGATGTGCGTCCTTCAGGGGAAGAGAAGCTTTGCGCGGCGGCAATCGATATCGGAACGACGACGGTATCCGGTGTGATCCTGGATATGAGAGACGGAAAGATTCTTGCAAAAGCGTCTTCCGGAAACGGGCAGATCCGTTTCGGGGCAGATGTCATCAACCGTATTATCGAATCCAGGAAAGAGGGCGGCCAGGAGAAGCTTCAGAAAGCGATCATCGAAGAAACGATCAATCCCATGCTTCACAATATGTGCCATGCCGCCGGTATCCATGGAAGCAGCATCTATCACATGTGCGTGGCCTCCAACACAACTATGAACCATCTCTTTGCAGGAGTGAACGCCGATCCGCTCCGTATGGAACCGTATATTCCGGCTTTTTTCGAGACGGACAGCATCAATGCCTATGATCTGGGCCTCCATGTGCATCCGGATGCATCGGTGGTCATCGCTCCGAATATCGGCAGTTATGTGGGAGGAGATATCACAGCGGGCACGCTGGTGAGCATGATCTGGAACAAGCCGGAATTCAATCTGTTTATTGACCTGGGAACCAACGGAGAGATTGTATTCGGAAACTCCGACTTTATGATGAGCTGCGCGTGTTCTGCGGGACCCGCATTTGAAGGCGGCGATATCAGCTGTGGTATGCGGGCTACGGATGGAGCGATCGAGGCCTGTACCATTGACGCGGAGACGATGGAGCCTGATTTCCAGATCGTGGGTGAAAAAGGACAAAAACCGGTGGGATTGTGCGGCTCCGGTATCATCGACGTAATCGCGGAACTGTACCGCTGCAATATCATCAGCCCCAAGGGAAAATTTATCCGCGACGGAAAGAGAGTCCGCCGGGACGAGTACGGGATCGGCAGCTATGTGCTGGCGTTCAAGGAAGAGGCCGCAGGGCATAAAGACGTGGCGATTAATGAAGTTGATATCGACAATTTTATTCGCGCCAAGGGAGCGATTTTCTCCGCGATCTGCACGATGCTGCGTTCGCTGGACTTTGATGTGTCCATGATAGAGAACGTCTATGTGGCGGGCGGCATCGGAAGCGGAATCAATATGAAGAACGCGGTGACGATCGGCATGTTCCCGGACATTGATCTTGAAAAGTTCCATTATATCGGGAATTCTTCGCTGACCGGAGCGTACTGCATTGCCATGTCCGGGGACGCTGAGAAGAAAGTGCATGAAATTGCGCGCAATATGACCTATATGGAACTGAGCACGGATCCGGGCTATATGGATGAGTTTGTGGCTGCCTGCTTTATTCCCCATACGGATACTTCCCTGTTTCCAAATGTAAAACAGGAGGAAGTATAGATGGAGATTGAGAACCACAAAGAAGAAGTGCCGTTTGCCTATTACCTGAAAAAATATCAGTCTTTGGATCCGGAAGAAGCGGCACAAAGATTGAACATATTGTATGATGCGAATACAAAAAAGTTCCATTTCCGCTTCATGGGACATGAATATGAGGCAGATTATCCGGAGTTTGCACTGCGTGTGCTGGATGAGGAAGACGACGGAAAAAATCTCCTGATGCATCATCTTCCAGCCCAGACGTTTATCCTGCGCTATCTGCTGGAAGGGCAGTATGTGAAGGACAGCGGGAAATTTATCACATTCAGGGAAGTTCCCACGTACGGAGAACTTTATCTGCAGCCGTTTACAGGACGCTGCATCAAGCGCCTGACCTATGGCTTCGGTTATAAACTGGATGTGTTTGACCGGGCTATGCAGAAAATTCCGGGAGTTGTAAAGCTTTCTGCGGCAGACACAGCGTATGAGTTTGAGCTGATCAACGGTTATCGGATGCAATTTCTGTTCTGGGCCGGGGACGAAGAATTTCCGCCTTCGGCTCAGATCCTGTACAGCGATAATTTTCCTTTCGGGTTCCATGCAGAGGATATGGTGGTAGCAGGGGACTTATCCATTACGATTGTGAAAAAAATATCATTATAGTACAGGTTGTAGGATGCAGGGATGGACAGATCATTATATAATTGGTTACGTTCAAAGGAGCGAAAAACCTTTGTTAAAATTTAAACAAAAGCGCGGAGCGCGGATTTCCGGAAGATTCCGGGGATCGAGAAAGGAGTAATTCTTATGGGATTCAAATCCGACATTGAAATCGCACAGGAATGCGAGATGAGACCGATTACCGAGATCGCGGCGAAAGCCGACATCGATGACAAGTATCTGGAGCAGTACGGAAAGTACAAAGCAAAAATTGATTACAATTTACTGAAAGAAACCGATGCAAAAGACGGCAAGCTGATCCTGGTGACTGCAATCAACCCGACTCCTGCCGGAGAAGGAAAGACTACGACTTCTGTAGGTCTTGCAGACGGTTTATCAAAGATCGGAAAGAAAGTTGTCGTAGCTCTGCGTGAGCCGTCCCTGGGACCGGTATTCGGTGTAAAGGGCGGTGCGGCCGGCGGCGGATACGCACAGGTTGTTCCGATGGAAGACATCAATCTTCATTTTACGGGCGACTTCCATGCGATCGGCGCGGCAAACAACCTGCTGGCAGCTATGATTGACAACCACATTTTCCAGGGCAATGCGCTGAACATTGACCCCAGAAAAGTGACCTGGAGAAGATGCGTGGATATGAACGACCGTCAGCTCCGCAATGTCGTTGACGGACTCGGCGGAAAAACCAACGGTATGCCGAGAGAAGACGGATACGACATCACCGTGGCATCCGAGATCATGGCAGTGCTTTGCCTTGCAAGCGACATCAGCGACCTGAAGAAGAGACTTGCGAGAATCATCGTTGGATATACATATGGTAAAGTTTCCGAGCAGAAACCGGTAACTGCAGGAGATCTGCATGCAGAAGGCGCTATGGCAGCTCTTCTGAAAGACGCTCTGAAACCGAATCTGGTACAGACTCTGGAAGGAACTCCGGCGATCGTACACGGCGGCCCGTTCGCAAATATCGCTCACGGCTGCAACTCCGTGACCGCTACGAGAATGGCTCTGAAGCTTTCCGACTATACTGTGACCGAGGCTGGTTTCGGCGCTGACCTGGGTGCAGAGAAATTCCTGGACATCAAGTGCCGTATGGCAGGACTGAAACCGAACGCAGTCGTGATCGTAGCTACCGTGCGTGCTCTGAAGTACAACGGCGGCGTTGCAAAAGCAGACCTGAACAATGAGAACCTGGAGGCTCTGGAGAAAGGTCTTCCGAACCTGCTGAAACATGTAAGCAATATCACCGACGTATACAAACTTCCGTGCGTGGTTGCGATCAACGAATTCCCGACCGATACGCAGGCCGAAGTGGAACTGGTTGAGAGAAAATGTAAAGAGCTGGGCGTGAACGTGGTTCTTTCCCAGGTATGGGCAAAAGGCGGCGAAGGCGGTGTAGCTCTGGCAGAAGAAGTCGTACGTCTCTGCGAACAGCCGAACGATTCCTTCAGCTTCGCATATGATCTGGAAGGATCCATCGAAGACAAACTGAACCAGATCGTTCAGAAGGTATACGGCGGAAAGAGAGTTGTTCTGACCGCGAACGCGCAGAAGCAGGCAGCAGAGCTGACCGCTCTCGGATTTGACAAGTGCCCGATCTGTGTGGCGAAGACGCAGTACAGCCTGACCGATGACCAGACCAAGCTTGGCGCTCCGACAGATTTCGAAGTAACTGTCCGCAACCTGAAGATTTCCGCTGGCGCTGGATTTATTGTGGCTCTGACCGGCGAGATCATGACGATGCCTGGTCTTCCGAAAGTTCCGGCTGCCGAGAAGATCGATGTGGACGAGAACGGAAAGATCACAGGTCTGTTCTAATAAAAAGGATAGTATGATAAAAAAATACATGCGGCAAGCAGGGAACGTCTGTCCCCTGCTCGCTGTCATGCATGGAGGTTATTATGGGATTTACAAAAAACACTTGTGAAGAATTCGTGGATGTGCTCGCATCTAAAGCCCCGGTACCGGGCGGCGGCGGAGCTTCCGCGCTGGTGGGAGCCATCGGTATGGCGCTGGGCAATATGGTAGGAAGCCTGACCGTCGGCAAGAAGAAATACGCGGACGTGGAAGCGGATATCATCGCCCTGAAAGAGAAAGCGACTGCTCTGCAGGCGGATTTCCTCCGTCTGGTAGACGCAGACGCGGAAGCGTTTGAGCCGTTGTCCAAGGCATACGGCATGCCCAAAGAGACAGAGGAGCAGAAGGCAGAGAAAGCAAGAGTGATGGCGATCGTTCTGAAAGATGCCTGCGCCGTTCCCATGGAGATCATGGAAAAATGCTGTGAGGCCATTGACGTGATCGAAGAGTTTGCAGCAAAAGGTTCCGCCCTTGCGATTTCCGACGCAGGCGTGGGCGTGGTATTCTGTAAGGCAGCTTTGCTGGGAGCGTCTCTGAATGTGTATATCAATACGAAGTCCATGGCGGACAAAGAGTACGCGGCGTCTCTGAATGAGAAAGCGGATAAAATGATTGCAGATTACAGCAAAAAAGCAGATGAAATTTTCGCTGCGGTCAATGCAAGATTAAGATAGGAGAAAACAGGTATGGCAAGACAGTTATTAGGAAAAGAAGTGACTGCCGCTCTGAATGAGAGGATCAAAGCGGATGTGGCGACGTTAAATGCAAAAGGAGTAAAGCCGACGCTGGGCATCATCCGCGTGGGCGAGAGACCGGACGATCTTTCTTACGAAAGAGGCGCGACCAAGCGCTGCGAGACGCTCGGAGTAGAGTATAAAAAATATCTGCTTCCGGCTGATGTTAGCCAGGAAGAGCTTTTGAAAGTGATTGATGAAGTAAACAAAGACGAGAATATCCACGGCGTTCTGATGTTCCGTCCGCTTCCGAAGCACATCGATCAGACGCTGGTGGAGAATGCGCTCTGCGCAGAGAAAGATGTGGACTGCCAGACGGACGCATCCCTGGGCGGCGTATTTACCGGAAAGAAAGTAGGATTCCCGCCGTGCACGCCTCAGGCATGCATGGAGATCCTGGATCATTACGGCATCGATTGTACCGGCAAAAAAGCAGTGGTGATCGGCCGTTCTCTGGTGGTAGGAAAGCCGGCGGCGATGATGCTGATCAAGAAAAACGCTACTGTGACCGTATGCCATACGAGAACCGTGGATATGCCTTCCGTGACCAGAGAGGCAGATATCCTGGTGGTAGCAGCCGGACGCGCGGGCGTGGTAGGCGCTGACTATGTGGCTCCGGGACAGATCGTGATCGACGTGGGAATCAACGTGAACGAAGAAGGCAAGCTGTGCGGAGACGTGGATTACGCGGCAGTGGAACCGATCGTAGACGCGATTACCCCGGTGCCGGGCGGAGTCGGCAGCGTGACCACTTCCGTTCTGGTGGGACATGTAGTGGAAGCGGCTATGAGAAAGTTCGGCTGATTAGCCGCAGAGAAATAAACCATATAAGATCTTGCATGAGGTTCGCGGCTGTTTATAAAACAGTCGGCGAACCTCTTTGGGTATTGCAGCCGATTGACAGATACAAAAATTTTTCGTACAATTTGTATCATGAGAACAAATAATGAGGTGAACAAATGAGGATCAGCATGCAGATACTGGCCGACCGGCTGCATCAGAATTATCCGGACTTTTCCGCGGGGAAAATGGCGGACGAGATGAATCTGAAAAGACCGCTTCTGTACCAGAGCGGTATGGAATTTAAAAAAAATAAAGTCTATGTGGCCAGAGAAGCGGATATTACTGAAATGCTGTTGGATGAGCACGGAGATAATCTGCTCCTGATAGTAGGTATGCGATATTGCCCGGAAGAAAACCGGATTCCAGGAGTCTGTTTTTTCCCGGATGAGATCCATTCAGAGGTACTCTTTAATACGGTGCAGCGTATTTTTGATACATATGATGCATGGGACGAAAAGATGCAGAGTCTGGCGATGACGGAGCGTACTCTGAAAACGCTGCTGGACGGCTCGCACCGGATTTTTCATAATCCGATCATGGTCTGTACTATGGACGGATTTGTGATTGATTACAGCAGTCTGATGGATATGATGCCGGAGTTCCAGGAGATTCTGCGTCATAATCAGGTTACGGTATATCCCGGGAAGGGTCTCGGAGACGGGGTTCCTTATGTACAGCATTATTTTGATCCGGTCACAAAAAAGAATAATTTGTTCGTGGATATCTGCGATATGAACCGGCATGTATATAGGATTATCATTGTGGAGGCGTCCCGGAAACTGAAGTTTTACGATGAATATCTGCTTCTTCACCTGGCAAAATATGTCCATCAGATGCTGGAAAAATATACGGTGGTACAATCTGACATCAGTTATACTCTGGATCGTCTGCTTTCCAATATTCTCACGGATGAAGGAATGGAGCATGTGCCCCTGGAACCCCGTTTCGAGAGTTTTGACTGGAAGAAGGAGCACACATATTTTTGCATGAATATCTATATGTCCATGGTTGACAGGCAGAATCTCACGGTGCTTCGTTTTATCTGTAACCGGATTGAAAGCCTGATCAAAGGAAGCTGTGCTTTTTTCCTGGAAGGGAGTATCGCAGTCTATACAAATCTGGCGCATTTTGGCAGACCTATGGAAGAGGCGGTAAATCTGATTACAGGTTTTCTGCGGAGCAGTTATCTGAAAGCAGGAATCAGCTATGAATTTGAAGGCCTGAGTTCTTTGAAACAGTATTACCTTCAGGCAAAGATCGCTTTGGAAGAGGGTATGAAAAGATATCCCCTGCGCTGGGTCAACCGTTTTGAGGATATTGCACTGGATTATCTGCTGGGAAAATGTACAGAGAAGCTGGGACCGGCGGCAGTGTGCAGCCGGGCGGTACTGGAACTGCGCAAATATGACGAGGAACACAAAACAGAATATTTTGAAACACTGAAAGTGTATATTTCCAACCAGATGAACGCGGTCAGAGCCGCGAAAGCGTTGTTTATTCACCGCAGTACGTTTTTATACCGGATGTCACATATCCGGGAACTGGTCTCGCTGGATCTGGAAGATCCGGATCAGCTCCTGTATCTGCTCCTTACCTATAAGCTTCTGGAAAATATGGATCATCAGGAATAAACGGGGCAGAGCGCGCGTGCCGGCGCCCTGCCCGCAGGTTACAGAAGGTTTTCCTGCAGTTTCTCCCATTGTTCGTATAAGGTATCCAGCTCTTCCCGGATCGTTTCTTTTTCTTTTGAAAGCTTTGTTACTTCCGCCACGTCAGTGAAGATTTCTTCCTTTTCCAGAGAGGCGTCGATCTCTTTATCGCGTGTCTCCAGTTCTTCGATCCGGTTTTCTGTGCGTTTCAGGTCATTCTGGAGTTTGCGGAGCCTTGCCTGCTGTTCCTTCTGCTGCTGCCAGTCCAGTTTGGCGTCAGAAGCGGCGGAGATTTCGGCGGAAGCAGAAGCAAGCGTTCCTGCCGCTTCCAGCTCTTCTTTCTTTTCCAGATAGTAATCATAATTTCCTACATAGTTGGTCAGCCTGCGGCCTGAAAGATCCAGGATACGGGTAGCCGCGGCATTGATAAAATACCGGTCATGGGAAACAAACAGCACTGTGCCTGTGTAACGGTTCAGCGCCTGTTCCAGGATCTCTTTGGAGACGATGTCCAGGTGGTTGGTAGGCTCGTCCAGGATCAGGAAGTTTGCTTCGGAAAGCATCAGCTTGGCCAGAGAGACGCGTCCGCGCTCTCCGCCGGACAGATCCCCGATCCGTTTGAACACGTCGTCTCCGGTGAACAGAAAGGCGGCGAGCACATTGCGGATGGCGGTATTGTTCAGCGAGGGATAATCATCGGAAATCTCTTCAAAGATGGTTTTTTCCATATGGAGCACATGATGCTCCTGGTCGTAGTATCCCACATGCACCCGGGATCCCAGACGGATCTCTCCGGCGTCGGCAGGGATTACTCCGTTAATGATTTTCAGAATCGTGGTTTTGCCGGTCCCGTTGCTGCCGATGAGAGCCACCCGTTCTCCCCTCTTGATATCGAAGTCCAGCCCGGAGAAAAGATCCTGGGCAGGAAATGCCTTGGAAAGCCCCCGGACAGTCAGTACGTCGTTTCCGCTGATGGTCTGCGGCTCCAGTTCGATGCGCATGTCTGTCTTCGCCTCCGTGGGTTTTTCCAGAACATCCATCTTTTCCAGCATTTTTTCCCTGCTTTCAGCCCGCCGGATGGATTTTTCCCGGTTAAAAGATTTGAGTTTTGCGATCACTTCTTCCTGATGACGGATCTCTTTCTGCTTGTTTAACCATGCCTGCATGCGGGCTTCCCTAAGCTGCGCCTTCTTCTGCGCATAATCCGTGTAGTTGCCCGTAAACGTGGTGACTTCACCCTGATCGATCTCAATGATTTTGGTTACCACCCGATTCAGAAAATATCGGTCATGGGAAACGATGACGACGGCGCCCTGATAATTCATCAGGAATGTTTCCAGCCAGGTGATGGAATCCATATCCAGATGGTTGGTAGGCTCGTCCAGAAGGATAATATCAGGACGTGACAAAAGGAGTTTTCCCAGTGCGACGCGGGTTTTCTGCCCTCCGGATAATGTGTCCACCTGTTTGCCGAATTCTTCTTCTGTGAATCCGAGTCCTTTCAGTACGCCGGTAATCTCACTTTTCCAGGCATAGCCGTTCTGCTGCTCAAATTCATGACTCATGCGCGCGTAGCTGTCCATCAATTCCTGAAGCTTTTCCCCGCCGGCCTGTTTCATATCGCGTTCAGCCTGCCGCATACGGGCTTCCAGGTCCAGGATGCCCTGTTTGACGGTCAGAAGTTCGTCAAAGATCGTATGGCTGCTGGCCATATCCTGGTGCTGTGCCAGATAACCTATGGTCTTCCCTTTGGCGATGATGACCTGTCCGCTGTCGGCAGGCAGATCGCCCATGATGATCTTCAGCAGCGTGGATTTGCCGGCCCCGTTGATGCCGATGACGGCTGTTTTCTCATATTCTTCTACATGAAAAGAGGCGTTCTTCAGCACCTGGTGATCCCCGAACGCCTTATTAATATTCTGACATGCCAGTATCATGTGATATCTCCTTTTCTATCTATCCTATCTGATGCTAACAGGAATCTGTGAAAAAGGCAATATTTGTTTGACAAAAAAATGACAGAGAATTATAATAGGTACGATAAATTATGTAGGGGACTTGTTATGGAAGAGCGTCAGATTTCAAAGGCAGTGATTAAGCGGCTTCCCCGGTATTACCGGTATCTGGGTGAAATCCTGAATAGCGGAGTAGAACGTATCTCCTCCGGAGAGCTCAGCAGCAAGATGCAGGTAACCGCATCCCAGATCCGTCAGGATTTGAATAATTTCGGAGGATTTGGCCAGCAGGGATACGGGTATAATGTCAAATACCTGTACGATGAGATCGGAAAAATTCTGGGCGTAAATCAGGTGCACCCCATGATCGTTATCGGAGGCGGTAACTTCGGGCATGCGCTGGCTAATTATGCGGATTTTGAAAAGAATGGTTTTGTGATCAGGGCAATTTTTGATGTCAGAGAGGATATGATCGGTACATCAGTGCGCGGGATACCGGTGCTGATGATGGACGAGTTGGAATCGTATCTGAAAAAAGTGGATGTTGAGATCGCGGTTCTTACCCTTCCCAAGAGTAAGGTGAAAGAGGTAGCGAATCAGTTGATTGCCTGCGGGATCAAGGCCTTGTGGAATTTCGCGCATCTGGATCTGGATGTGCCGGATGATGTGGTAGTGGAGAACGTGCATCTGGTGGACAGCCTGATGCAGTTGTCATACCGGATTACCAGTTATGAGAAAAAAGAGAAGTGAGGGGCTGCTGCGGCAGCCCCTTTCAGGCGTATGGAGGAACGAAATGGTACTGGATCGGAGTATTCTGAAATACCTGCCGGCACGGAGAACAAATTCTCATAAGGGGACTTACGGAAAGGTGCTCTGTGCGGCGGGCAGCAAAAATATGGCCGGGGCGGCATACTTAAGTTCCTGCGCGGCATATCGTACAGGCGCGGGGCTGGTGCGCGTCCTGACACCGGAAGATAACCGTGTGATTTTACAGCAGCTGATTCCAGAGGCTGTGCTGACCACGTTCGATACCGGGCATCCGGATGACCGGATGTTCGGAGAATCTTTTGAATGGGCAGATGCGGCGGCCATAGGACCGGGATTGGGCCGGGAATCCTGGGCAGCGGCCCTGGTGGAGAAGATGATGAAAGAATATCACAAGCCTCTGGTGGTGGATGCGGACGGACTGAATCATCTGGCAGCAAGACCGGAGCTCCTGGCATCCCATGAAGGGCCGGTGATCGTGACTCCCCATGCGGGAGAATTCTCACGTCTGACGGGTCTGCCCATCGGAGAATTTGCCGGAAAACTTCCGGACGCGGCGGCGGAATTTGCAGTATCTAGGGGATGCATCTGTGTGCTGAAAGGCGCCCCGTCCGCGGTGGCGGCTCCTGATGGAAGAACCTGGGTCAATACGACCGGGAATAACGGAATGTCTACCGGCGGCAGCGGCGATGTGCTGACCGGGATCATCGCGGGGCTTCTGGGACAGGGGACAGCGCCTCTGGAAGCGGCGCTTCTGGGCGTATGGCTGCATGGAAGAGCCGGAGATATCGCGGTACAGACAGAAGGAACCTATGGAATGATGGCGAGGCACCTGCTCGGATGTCTGCCTCAGGCCATGCAGGATAAAGGAGAAAGCAGAGTATGAAGCTGTATTTACGTGTGTGCGCGGAGATCAATCTGGATGCCGCGGCATATAATTTAAGAAACATGAAAAAGAACCTGGAGCCGGAGACGAAAATTATTGCGGTGGTGAAGACGGACGGATACGGACATGGGGCAGTGCCCATAGCTCACATGGCGGAAGAACTGGATTATATCTGGGGCTTTGCGGTGGCGACTATAGAGGAAGCGGTGCAGCTTAGGAAAGCCGGTATTGAAAAGCCGGTCCTGGTACTGGGATTTGTTTTTCCGGACGGGTACGAAGATGCGGTGCGCTATGATATCCGGCTGGCCGTATTCAAGCTTACCATGGCAAAACAGCTGTCAGAAGAGGCTCTCCGACAGGGGAAAACGGCATATCTGCATATTAAAGTGGATACGGGGATGGGGCGGATCGGTTTTCCGGATGACGAGACCAGCGCGGATATCGTAAAAGAGATCAGTCTCCTGCCGGGCGTGCAGATCGAGGGACTGTTTACCCATTTCGCACGGGCTGATGAAAGGGATAAGGAAGCTGCGCGCCGGCAGCTGGATCGTTATCTTCGGTTTTCCCGGATGCTGGAAGAGAGGAAGATCGAAATCCCTCTTCACCACTGCTCCAATACGGCCGGGATCTTTGACCTCAAGGAGGCCAATCTGGATGCGGTACGCGCAGGCATCTCTATTTATGGACTTTATCCTTCCGATGAGGTCAATAAATTTGCTGTGTCCATCACTCCGGTAATGTCGCTGAAGAGCCATGTGGCGTTTATCAAAGAGGTGGAGCCCGGCACGCCCATCAGCTATGGCGGTACTTTTGTGGCGGACAAAAAGATGAGGATCGCCACCATACCGGCCGGTTACGGGGACGGCTATCCCAGATCTCTGTCCAACAAAGGGTGGGTATTGATCCGGGGCAAACGCGCTCCGATTACCGGCAGAGTCTGTATGGATCAGTTTATGGTAGATGTGACAGACATTCCGGATGTCAGGGAAGGCGATATGGTGACCCTGATAGGTTCTGAAGGAGGTCATGAGATTACAATGGAATTGCTGGGAGAACTTTCCGGACGCTTTAACTACGAGCTTGCCTGCGATATCGGGAAAAGAGTGCCCAGAAGGTTCTGGAGAAACGGAAAGATAACAGCGACCCAGGACTATTTTGAAGTAACCGGAATAGAACCCAATTAGTGTGGAAATACTCTGACTGAAAAGGCTAACAGATCGGAGTGAACAGGATGATTATCAGACGCGGAGACGTGTATTATGCGGATTTAAGACCGGTGATCGGCTCGGAACAGGGAGGCATACGTCCGGTTCTGATTATACAGAACGATGTGGGCAACCGGCACAGCCCGACCGTAATCTGTGCCGCCATCACTTCCAGGATGAATAAGGCGAAGCTGCCTACGCATGTGGAGCTGGACGCGGCGTCTCATCATATGGTGAAAGATTCTGTGATTCTGCTGGAACAGCTGCGCACCATAGACAAAAAAAGACTGAAAGACAAGGTATGCCACCTGGACGCATCCACGCTTGAAAAAATCGACTACGCTTTGAAAATCAGTCTGGAATTGGATACATAGGCTTGCCAAACCCTGATTCAGCGTGTTATATTACAAAAGAACGAAAGAAGGAAAAGGAGTGAATTTATGTCAGGACATTCCAAATTCGCAAATATAAAGCATAAAAAAGAGAAAAATGATGCAGCGAAAGGAAAGATTTTTACTATTATCGGACGCGAGATTGCGGTGGCAGTGAAAGAAGGCGGTCCGGACCCGAACAACAACAGCCGGCTGCGCGATGTGATCGCAAAGGCAAAGGCCAACAATATGCCCAACGATACGATTGAGAGAGGGATTAAAAGAGCGGCGGGAGATGCCGGATCCGTAAACTATGAGCGTGTTACATATGAAGGATACGGTCCGGGGGGCATCGCGATCATTGTGGAAGCGCTGACCGACAATAAGAACCGTACCGCTTCCAATGTGCGCAATGCATTTACCAAAGGCAACGGCAGTCTGGGTACTACGGGATGCGTTTCCTATATGTTTGACCAGAAGGGGCAGATCATCATTGACAGGGAAGAATGCGACATGGATGCAGACGATCTGATGATGACGGCTCTGGACGCGGGAGCAGAGGATTTTTCGGAAGAAGAGGACAGCTTTGAGATCCTGACTTCCCCGGAAGACTTTTCGGCAGTGCGCGAGGCACTGGAGACCCAGGGAATTCCCATGGCGGAAGCGGAGATCAAGATGATTCCGCAGAACTATGTGGCATTATCGGATGAGAATGATATTAAGTTTTTGAACCGTACACTGGATCTTCTGGACGATGACGACGACGTCCAGGCGGTCTATCATAACTGGGATGAGTAAAAGAAGATGTTTAGAGAAGGAACATGTCCCAAATGCCATCAGGTGATCCAGGTTCCCGACGACAGGGAAAAAGTAATCTGCATGTATTGCGGAGAAGAGATCCGTGTGGATGAGGCATTGGGAGCCAAAGAAAAGGTGAAGGAGATAGACCGGGAGGCCTATCAGGAATATTTTGACATAGCCAGGAACGAGCTGGAGCAGGTGATTCTTACCTGCTACAATCCGATGGAGAATTTTAAGAAAAATCTCTACGAAGGTGAATTTGAAGCGTATTATGCAGGGCGCAGGGCGCTGTTCGAAGCGCTGGACCAGGTATACCGGAATGATGAGAATCCGGAGGAAAGCCTGCAGAAGCTTGTGGAACACCTGATACAGACTGCTCAGGATGAACTTCAGGAGATCAGATTCAAAGGCCGCCGCACGCAGCGGCAGCTGGATTATAATTTCCTGATCAGCGTTTATCTGGTGCCGTCTATGATGAAGTATCCTGCTGAGTTCTCAGAACCGTTTGCGGACTGTCTGATCAAGCAGTGGAACCGTACCTTCCAGACCAGTCTTGGAAAGGCTACTTATGATGATATCAATAAAGGTTTCCGCAGAAAGCTCTGCTATATCACCACAGCTGTATGTGAAGGACTTGATAAAGGAAGTGACTGCGCGGAGCTGGAACTGCTGAAGGCATACCGGGACCAGTATATGGAAGCGACGCCGGAAGGGCGGGCCATGGTGGACGAATACTATGATATCGCACCGACGATCGTAAAACGGATCGAGAAGGACGCGGACAGCCGGAAAGTTTATCAGGAACTGTATGAAAACTATCTGGTTCCATGCATTCATTTGATCCAGGGCGGGCAGTATGAAGCATGCCGGGATACTTATCAGGAAATGGTTCTGGAACTGAAGAACCGGTATATGCATCAGAACTAAAAGCGCCGTCAGAGGTTGATCCAGACAAAACTGCAGAAAGAAGGGACATACATATGAAGAAAACATTCAGACCGGACACTATCTGCGTACAGGGCGGATGGAAACCGAAAAACGGAGAACCCAGAGTGCTTCCGATCTATCAGAGCACCACATTCAAATATGATACCTCGGAAGAGATGGGCGCTCTGTTTGATCTGGCTGCAGAGGGATATTTTTATACCCGTCTGCAGAACCCTACCAATGACGCGGTTGCGGCGAAGATTGCCGAGTTGGAAGGGGGCGTGGCAGCGATGCTGACCTCTTCCGGTCAGGCTGCAAATTTTTATACCATCGCCAACCTGTGCCAGGCAGGCGACCATATCGTATGCTCCGCCAAAGTATATGGAGGGACGTTCAACCTGTATGCTGCGACGATTCACAAGATGGGCATCGAATGCACCTTTGTAGATCCGGACGCACCCGCGGAAGAGATCGAGAAAGCCTTTCGTCCCAATACCAAAGCAGTAGTGGGAGAGACCATCGCCAATCCGGCGCTGGTGGTGCTGGATATTCAGAAATTTGCGGATCTTGCCCATGCTCACGGCGTGCCGCTGATCGTGGACAATACCTTTGCCACGCCGGTTAACTGCCGTCCGTTCGAATATGGCGCGGATATTGTGACTCATTCCACGACAAAATACATGGACGGACATGCGATGGCGGTAGGCGGCTGTATTGTGGACAGCGGCAATTTTGACTGGGACGCCCACGCGGAGAAGTTCCCGGGTCTGACCACGCCGGATGAAACCTACCATGGAGTCATCTATACGAAACAGTTCGGGAAGAAGGCATTTATCACAAAGGCGACGGCACAGCTGATGAGAGATCTGGGAAGCATCCCGTCTCCGATGAATTCTTTCCTTTTAAATGTAGGACTGGAGACGCTTCCTCTTCGGGTGGAAAAACATTGCAGCAACGCGAAGAAGGTGGCAGAGTTCCTGAAAAATCATCCCAAAGTGGAATTTGTCAACTGCGCGATGCTCGAAGGGGATCAGTACTATGAGCTGGCTCAGAAGTATATGCCGAACGGCACCTGCGGTGTGCTTTCTTTCGGTCTGAAAGGTACGAAAGAGGACGCGGTTCGGTTTATGGACAGTTTGAAACTTTGCGCGATCGTCACCCACGTGGCGGATGCGCGGACCTGTGTGCTGCATCCGGCAAGTCATACGCACAGGCAGATGAATGATGAACAGCTCCGGGAGGCGGGAGTAACTCCGGGCATGATTCGCCTGTCCGTGGGGATTGAGAATCCGCAGGACATTATTGATGACTTGGAGCAGGCCTTGGAGCAGGTGTAAGGGAGTCAAAAGCATGTCCGCCTGGCTTGCTGCTCGCGGGAATAAACAGCCGGCCTTTTGCCCATACTGATAGCAGTATGGAAGAAAGGCTGGTTTTTTTATGGCAGAACAGGATACGCTGGAAAAATACGGACAGCCGGAAGAATTACTGCCGGATCCGGAAAAATCGCAGATACAGATTCTGACGGTGATCGGAGAGATCGAAGGGCATGAATGCCTGGCTGCGAACAGTAAGACGACAAAATATGAACATGTGATTCCCATGTTGGCAGCGGTGGAAGAAAATCCGCAGATCCACGGGCTTCTGGTACTGATCAATACGGTGGGCGGCGATGTGGAGAGCGGGCTGGCCATTGCGGAGATGATCGCGTCTCTGAGTAAACCCACTGTGTCGCTGGTGCTCGGAGGAAGTCATTCCATCGGAGTGCCGCTGGCGGTGTCTACGGATTATTCTTTTATCGTGCCCACGGGAACGATGATGATTCATCCTGTAAGGATGACAGGGCTGATCATCGGTGTGGCGCAGACATTTGATTATTTTCAGAAGATACAGGACCGGATCTGCAGTTTTATCGTTGAACACAGCCGCGTGCGGATGGATCGGCTGATGAAACTGATGCTGGAGACCGGAGAACTGACCAAGGATGTGGGAAGCGTGCTGGTAGGAAAACAGGCGGTCCAGGAGGGAATCATAGATGAAGTGGGCGGTATCCGGGAAGCCTTCCGGATGCTGCGTCAGATGATTGCGGAGCGCTGAAGGGAAGAATTTCTTCTGCAGCGCGGATCAGTAAGGGGAGGAAAAGACATATGAGCATACTGCAGGGACTTGCGCCGGAAGGCGTATGGCATTATTTTGAAGAACTGTGCGGAATTCCTCACGGCTCGCACAACGAAAAGGCGGTCAGCGATTACTGTGTCCGCTTCGCGAAAGAGAGAGGACTTACGGTATATCAGGACGAAGCCTGGAATGTGGTGATCATCAAAGAGGCTTCAGCCGGGTATGAAGATGCGGAACCCTTGATTATCCAGGGACATCTGGACATGGTCTGCGTCAAGAAAGAGGAGTGTCCCATTGACTTTGAAAACGACGGCCTGGATCTGAGAGTGTCCGGGGATTGGGTATATGCGGAAGGAACCACGCTGGGCGGCGACGACGGCATCGCCGTGGCGTACGCGCTGGCCCTTCTGGACGACAACTGTATCCCCCATCCCAGACTGGAAGCAGTCTTTACTACCTGCGAAGAAGTGGGTATGGAAGGTGCTTCGGCGCTGGATGTATCCATGCTGAAAGGACATAGGGTGCTGAATCTGGATTCAGAAGAAGAAGGGATCCTGCTTGCGGGCTGCGCGGGCGGCAGCCGCATGGAGATACGGCTGCCTGTGAAACGGCAGTATACAGAAGGGAAAAGAGCAGTGCTGACACTGACCGGACTGCAGGGCGGGCATTCCGGCACAGAGATCGACAAGGGACGGGGAAACGCCAATATACTGCTCGCCAGAGTGCTCAGCGCTCTGCAGGGAGAAGTGAATTATCGGATCGTATCCCTGGAAGGCGGAGAGAAAGATAATGCGATCCCCACATGGAGCAGGGCAGAGCTGCTGGTTCCATTTGAGAAAACGTATAAACTGGAAGAGATCTGCGCCGTATGCGGGGAAGAACTGAAAAAAGAGTATGCTCTTACGGATCCGGAGCTCCAAGTGCAGTTTCAGTACGGTAACGAAACGGGAGGGGACGCTTTTGATGAGAAAAGCACGGAAACATCCCTTGCACTTCTTCTGGCACTGCCGAACGGGGTACAGGCCATGAGCAAGGATATCCCGGGACTGGTGGAGACTTCCTTGAATCTGGGAATTATGCGGACTGACGAAAAGGGATTGGCCCTATCTTATGCGCTCCGCAGTTCCGTGGAGGCAGAAAAGAAGCACCTTACAGGGAAAATTAAGATCCTGACGGAATACATGGGAGGCATTGCGGAAACAGGCGGCATATATCCTGCCTGGGAGTATCGCAGGGACTCCGGGCTGAGGGAAGATATGGTGCGCATCTATGAAAAAATGTTCGGGAAGAAACCGGAGATTCAGGTGATCCACGCCGGTCTGGAGTGCGGAATCCTGGCCGCCAAGATCCCGAATCTGGACTGCGTATCCATGGGTCCCGAGATCCAGGACATCCATACGGCGGAGGAACGCATGAGTATCTCCTCAGTGCGGCGGATGTGGGAGTATATACTGGAGATTGTGAAGACGAAAAGGTAATATGTAATCCCGCAGAAGGCTCTTGTTTTTGGAGAGCCCTCTGCGGGATTTTTGAAAAGCTGCAAATCAGAAATTCCGCGCGAAGCGCTGTATTTACTGGATCGGTTCAAAATCAACCGCTCCATGTTTGCAAAGCGGACAGATGAAATCCTCCGGAAGTACGTCGCCTTCGTAGATATATCCGCATACTTTGCAGACAAATCCTTTCTTGCCTTCTGTCTGGGGTTTCGGTTTTACATTGTTCTGATAGTAGGTATAGGTCATGGTATCCTTGTCGCTCATAACGCGCGCTTCGGTCACAGAGCAGATGAACATACCGTGAGTTCCCAGATCTACGTACTGCTCTACTTTGAGGGAGAGTACGGCATTAATATATTTGGGAAGAATTCTAAGGCCGTTATCCGAACGTACTTCGGTCCATCCTGCAAACTTGTCCGCCGCGCGTCCGCTCTGGAATCCGAAATTCTGGAAGACGGAGAACGGAGCTTCCACAGAAAGGCAGTTCACGTTCAGTACGCCCGTCTGTTTGATAACATGATGGGAGTAGTTTGCTTTATTGATATTCACCGCCACACGGTTGGGCGTATCAGTTACCTGAGTCACAGTGTTGACGATCAGGCCGTTGTCTTTTTTGCCGTCATTGCAGGTGACTACGTAGAGGCCGTAGCCGATCCGGAACAGGGCGGTCAGGTCGTTCTTGTTGGCTGCCTCCGGAGACTGTGCGATATATTCGCGGCAAAGCTCGTCCGCCATGGCTTCCAGCTGGTCTTTGGTTTCGCTTTTGACTGCGGACATGATGCGGACGTTGTTGTTCAGCCAAGTGATCTTTTTGCTGTCGGCAAACATGCTTCTCATCACTTTTGCAGCCAGCGGAGACCAGGAGCCGTTCTCGATCAGACCGATGGTGCGGTTCTGGAAGTTGCGCTCCGTCAGATGGTCGATGAAATCTCTCATGAACGGGAAGATGCCTGCATTGTAAGTGGTGGTGGCAAGTACCAGCTTGCCGTAGCGGAATGCGTCTGCGACGGCTTTGGACATGTCGTCTCTTGCCAGATCATAGACCACTACCTTCGGACATCCTTTGGTTTTCAGTTTTTCTGCCAGGATTTCCACCGCTTTTTTCGTGTGTCCGTATACAGAAGTGTAGGCGATCATGATGCCTTCTTCCTCTACCGCATAAGAGGACCATATATTGTACTTCTCCAGATAATGGCCCAGATTCTCGGTGAGGATCGGTCCGTGCAGCGGGCAGATGATGGAGATGTCCAGCCCGGAAGCCGCTTTTAAGAGCGCTTGTACCTGAGCGCCGTATTTTCCTACGATACCGATGAAGTAACGGCGGGATTCATCGTCCCAGTCCTCCTCCACATCCAGGGCGCCGAATTTGCCGAAGCCGTCTGCGGAGAACAGAACTTTTTCTGTGCTTTCATAAGTGACCATGACTTCCGGCCAGTGTACCATAGGCGCGTAAACAAAGTTGAGCACATGCTTGCCCAGAGAAAGGGAACCGCCGTTCTCTGCGATCAGTTTGCGGTTTTCGATATCCATATCGAAGAAATTATCCATCATGGCAAATGCTTTTTCCGTGGATACCACGACTGTATCCGGATAAGTATTTACGAAATTCTGGATATTCGCCGCGTGATCCGGCTCCATATGCTGTACGACCAGATAGTCCGGTTTGCGTCCATTCAGCACATTGGCCACGTTGTCCAGCCATTCATGGGTAAAATTGATATCCACCGTGTCCATGACAGCGACCTTCTCGTCCAGGATCACATAGGAATTATAAGACATGCCGTTCGGAACCACATACTGTCCTTCAAACAAGTCTACCTGATGGTCGTTGACACCCACATAGCGGATGCTTTCTGTAATGTTTGGCATAGAAAGAAACCTCCGTTTTTCTTAGTGATATTTTTATAATTTGCCAGTTCGTTATTATTATATCAAAAAGGATGGGAGGGGGAAAGATACAATTCATTTTTTATACAGATAAAGAAAGGTGAAGTTTTCTTAAGAATTTCCAAAGATCCGCATTTCTGAAAAAAAGTGTGTTATCTTATAAAAAGTCCGAAGGAGTCGTCTTGACAGACGGATGAAAATATATTATTGTATTAGATGATTAAAACAATAATGTATTGATACAAATAAGAATGAGCGGAGAGAGGAGTGTATGGCGCTTTGGAGACGCTGGTGGAAGTACGGGACATGTGTAAGATATACAATCCCGGCGAGAATGAGGTGCGTGCTCTGGATCATGTGAATCTGAAAATCAGCCGCGGAGAATTTGTGGCGATCATCGGTCATTCAGGTTCCGGAAAGTCCACATTGATGAATATGCTGGGATGCCTGGATGTTCCCACATCTGGAAGCTATTACCTGAACGGAAAAGATGTTTCCCATCTGACGGATGATGAATTGTCTGATATCCGGAACCTGGAGATTGGTTTTATTTTTCAGGGATTTAATCTGATTCCGAATCTGACGGCCAGGGAAAATGTGGAACTGCCGCTGATCTACCGGGGAGTCGGGAGGAAAGAAAGGGAGGCGCTGGCGCTGGACGCGCTGGAGACTGTAGGGCTTTCTCATCGAATCGACCATAAGCCTAATGAGATGTCCGGAGGACAGCAGCAGAGAGTGGCGATCGCCCGGGCAATCGCGGCCAGACCGCCGGTAATCCTGGCGGATGAGCCTACAGGAAATCTGGATTCTCATTCCACCCAGGATATTATGAGCGTTTTGAAAGATCTGCATAAAAGCGGAAGGACAGTGATTCTGATCACGCATGATAATGATATCGCCGCACAGGTAAAAAGAGTGATCCGGATCAAAGATGGAAGAATCGAAGCAGACTATATGAATGAAGGAGAAACAGAAGGGTATGAAAAAGTTCTTGAAAAATCATAAAAAAGAAGAGACAGAGCTCATCGAGAACCAGGATGGACTGGAACTGGTTTCTCTGGATAATACTACGTCACCTGCGCTGAATAAGGGACGAAAGAAAAGGGAGAAAGCAGTTCTGACACCGGCGCAGAAGAAGAAAAGAAGAAAAAAGATCATTATGGGAGCCGTTGCGGCCTGCCTGGCGCTTTTTATCATCAGCAGGATGCTTACTCCGGCTCCGCTTCCGGTGGTGACGGTACGCGGCGCGGAAACGGCGACTATTGAACAGACGGTGGACACCAGCGGCACAGTGCAGACGGAAGTGAAAAAGACCTATTTCTCCCCGCTCAGCGCGAAAGTGGGAGAATGCCAGGTGGATGTGGGAGATACTGTGGCAGCAGGCGATGTATTGCTGACATACGATGCCGCGGATCTGGAGGAACGCAGGCAGGAAGCGTCGCTGCAGAATGATGAGGCTTATTACAGCTATCAGGATACGGTGAACAAGAGCGCTGCGGAAGCGGCGGAGTACAGCCGTTCCAGCCATGATGTGGAGATTCTGGAGCAGCAGGTGGCAGACTGGAAAGCCAGCGTAAGCGCCTTGAGACAGTATGTGACGGATCTCGGGTGCCATCTGAGAGACGCCCAGAAAGAAGGTCATGAGAATCGTTCCGTGGAACTGCAGTCCATGATAGATCAGGCGAACAACGATCTGACACAGAAACAGGAAGAGCTGGCAGAGTTCGAGAGCGATCTGGCAGAGCAGAAATCCATCCAGTCGGCTTCCGAGGATGCGGTGCTCACGGACAGCGCAAGGAAACAGGTGACGGCGACGAAAGATCTGGCAGCGCTGCAGGCGGAAAAAGTAGAAAGTGCCGTAGAGGATGTAAAAGACGGCCTGAAGGCAGAATTCGGCGGTGTGGTCACAGATATCAAGGCTGTAGAAGGCGGTGTTACGGAAGAAAACGGAGAGCTTCTGACTGTGGAGAGCAATGAAGACGTCTGTGTGATTATTTCTTTGAATAAGAGCGACTTGGAGAAGGTAAAAGAAGGACAGAAAGCAACGGTCACTGTGGTAGACAAAGAGTATGAGGGCACTGTGACCAGGATCAGTAAATCTGCCACAAAAAATGATAAAGGAGCTTCCGTAGTGGAAGGAGAAATACATATCGACAATCCGGACGCGGATATCTTCCTGGGAGTGGACGCGAAAGTGACGATCGAAGGCAATAAGGCGGAAAATGTGATTGCAGTACCGATAGAAGCGGTGAATGTGGGCAAGGATGGAAGCTTTGTCTATGTGGTCAACGACGGAGTTCTGGAGACCAGAACCGTGGAGACAGGTATTTCTTCTTCAGAACTGGTAGAGATCAGGAGCGGCCTGGACGGGACGGAACAGGTTGTCTTAAGTATCGGAACCGGTCTGGAAGAAGGAGCCCAGGTCACGGCGGTGGAGGGCTGACGCATGGGACAGCTTTGGGAATATTTGAAGATGGCGGTCAGTGACATCCGGATGAACCGGGGAAGATCGTTTCTCACCATGCTGGGTATCATCATCGGCGTTTCTTCGGTGATCCTGATCATGTCCATCGGAAATGGAGCCAAGACGGCGATGGAAGATGAACTGTCTTCTGTTGCCGGAGGACAGATTTATATTTATGCCAACAGCAATCTGGAAGGCGAGATTCCGGTGATCACAGAGGAGGACCGGGAGGCATTGCGCGGACTGGATCATGTAAAGGGGGCCAGTTCCGTCTACAGTATGCTGAATGCAGTTGAGACACCCAAAGGAAATTTTGAAGCACTGGTGGACTATGCCAATCCGGATTACCGGAATGCCACGAATCCTACCATGCTCTATGGTTCATGGTTTTCCTGGGACGATTATGACGCAGGTCAGGATGTGGCTGTGATTGCGGAGGAATCTGCGATTCAGATGTTCGGCACCGCGGATGTGGTAGGCATGACGTTTGAGATGGACGATGGAAGCGAGATCAAAGATATGCGGATCGTTGGCGTCAAACAGGCTTTGGAAGGGACCTTTGTTTCAACCGGAACCGGAAGCTATCTGGACATCTCGGTTCCCTTAACTTCCGATTCTTACTGGGCGACGTACAATGATACGGATTCCGTGTATATATTTGGAGAGACCGGGTATACGACTCAGGTTGCGGAAGAAGCGATCCGGCTGCTGGAAAGCCGTCATGATATGGTGGGACAGGATGCGTTTCTGATGGAAGACTTTGACAGCCAGATGGCGGCTGTGTCTCAGGTGCTGAACATGATCACGATCTTTATTATGCTGGTGGCTGCGATTTCTCTGCTGGTAGGCGGCATTGGAGTCATGAATATCATGTTGGTGTCAGTGACGGAGCGTACCCGTGAGATCGGTATCCGCAAAGCACTTGGGGCCAGAACAAAGTCGATTCTGATACAGTTTCTGGCGGAATCGGCGATTATTACCTGTATCGGCGGCCTGATAGGAATTACCCTGGGAATTGCCGGAGCGTACGGAATATGCTCGATTCCTATGGTAGGGTTCGCCCCTGCCGTCAGTGTGAGCGCTATCGTGGGAGCGACGCTCTTCTCATCGGCGGTAGGCATCTTCTTTGGAATCTATCCGGCTAAAAAGGCGGCCCGGATGAATCCTATTGAGGCGTTGAGAATGAATTAAATAAAGTGTACGGAAAAGGGATCTGTCCCGGCGGGAAAGTCGGACAGATCCCTTTTTGGGGCCTAATTCATATTTGCAAACCGTTCCACTGCCTTTGTGAAACTGGCGATGGTCTTATCGGCGTCACCATGCTCGATACCATCCCGGACGCAGTGCTTGATATGTCCTTCCAGGACGATCTGGCCTGCTCTGTGAAGCGCGGATTTTGCGGCATTTATCTGTGAAAGGATATCTTCACAGGGAATATCTTCATCAATCATGCGGTCGATGGCCTGTACCTGGCCGATGATCTTTTTCAGGCGCCGGTGAAGATTGTCGGCATCCATGCATTGTTTCATATCTTCCACCTCCTGTGCATACCCTTGGGGGTATTTGTATTAATCATTATCTTTCAATTTTTTTTCTTTGTCAAGAATGAGATATTTTTTCACGGAAGATCACCTGCGCCTGTGTTGACAGAAAGAGGAAACCATGCGATAGTGAGTGAGAATGAAACAGTACGTTCAGGAGGATATATAAATGAACGGATGGGTACTGAAAGGGAAAGATCTGACCAGATGGTACGAGGGAGACGGTGTGACCGTGAGAGCTTTGGATCAGGTATCTTTTGAAATCCTGCCGGGAGAATTTATTGTAGTGCTGGGACCTTCCGGCTCGGGGAAAAGCACCATGCTGAATCTGATGGGCGGGATGGACCGTCCAAGTGAAGGAGAATTGTATTACAGAGAACAGAAGATATCGGATTTTACGTCGGAACAGCTTTCGGATTACCGAAAGGATGCGGTAGGATTTGTGTTTCAGTTCTTTCATCTGATTCCGACTCTGACTGCGAAAGAAAATGTAGAACTGGCGGCTAGTATTACGAAAGGGGCCCGCAGTGCTGGGGAGGTGTTGGAACTGGTAGGGCTTTCAGACCGGATGAAACATTTTCCTTCCCAGATGTCGGGCGGCGAACAACAGAGAGTCTCTATAGCCAGGGCGATTGTCAAAAATCCGGAGATTCTGCTCTGTGATGAACCTACAGGAGCTTTAGATTCCAGAAACAGTATTGCAGTAGTGAAGCTTTTGCTGGAAGTAAGGGAGCGGCTGGGATGCCCTGTCGTCACTATTACTCATAATGCGGAGATGGCAAGAGTAGCGGATCGGGTCTTTCATATGAAAGATGGAAAAATCGTACGTGTGGAAACGAATCGTTGTCCGGTTGCTGCGGAGGAACTGCAATGGTAAAACTGTTGTATCTTAAAATGGTACGGGATATGAGAAAAAGCCTTGCGGCCTATTTGATCTGTGTTCTTGTGGTAGGTGTGGGATTCTGCGGATACTGTGTGCTTTCCGTGGCGGCAGATCATCTGACGGCGTCTCAGAAGGCGCTGTACGAGTCCAGCGCTTTTGCGGACGGATTTGCGGAGGTCCATGAAGCCCCCGCAGCCATGAGCCGCCGACTGGAACAGATACCGGGGATCGGACAGGCTGGCGGGAGAATCGTGAAAGAAGTCCGGCTGGCGGATACCGGAGATGAAGAAGCATATCTGCTGCTGATCTCCTATGAACCGGGAGGACTGGATGTGCCCATGTTGTTTCAGGGGGCGGACGCGCTTCAGGGGAAACGGCAGGCGGTAGTAGGGAATGCCTTTTTAAATGCCAGAGGATTAGAACCGGGGGACAAACTTCGGATTTTGATTTCCGGAAAAGAAGTGGAACTGGAGATTACAGGGGGAGGCATATCTCCGGAGAATATTTATATGGTAAGAAATATCGCGGAAATGATTCCGGATCCGGAGACTTATGACGCGGCGTTCATACCTTACGATACGATGGCGGAGCTGTTCGGGATGAAAAATCTGGCCAATAATTTTGATTTCATTCTGTTACCGGGATATACAGTGGAAGATGTGAAAGAAGAGGTGGAAACGCTTCTGGATCCTTATGGATGCTATCGAGTTTATGGAAGAAAGGATCAGACTTCGGCTTCTATTATGGAATCAGAACTGGAGCAGCTGGACGCTATGGCGGCGGTGGTTCCGGTGCTTTTTCTGGCGGTAGCCGCCATCATTCTGTATATTACCATGCACAGAATGATGGATCAGCAGAGGATTCAGATCGGTACCATGCGTGCTATGGGAATTCCGCGGAAAATCATAGGGATTCATTATCTGGGATACGGAGCATTCATCGGGGTGCTGGGAGGCGCAGCGGGCGGTCTGCTGGGGAATGTATGCGCCCGCCCTTTAGTAGAGTATTACCGGACTTATTTCAATCTTCCGGAGGCGTCAGCCCCCATATCGATGAAGTATCTGCTTTTTGGAATTTTGCTGGCCGGAAGTTTCTGCGCGCTGGTGAGCTTTCAGGCATCCCGTCGGGTGGCGGCGTCAGCCCCGGCAGAAGCCATGCGCCCTCCTGCGCCGAAGAGCGCAAAGGCCACGGCGGCGGAACGGATTCCCGGATTTTTGAATCTGTTTACAGTTCCGGGAATTATGGCGGTCCGGGGTATTGGAAGAAATAAAAAAAGAAGTGTTCTTTCACTGATTGGAATTGCCTGCGCGTTTATGATCACCGCTACGCTGGTCTCCATGAATTCTCTGCTGGATGTGTATCTGCTGGATTATCTGCAGAAATTACAAAAGCAAGATTATACGGTATATTTTGAAGAACCTTTGAAAACGTCCCGTGTGACCGGGTCTGTACAGAGCAGCCTGATCGAGAGAGCGGAGCCTTTTGCGGAAGTGCCCGCTGTTTTGATGGGAGATGAGGCGGAGATGGATGTGACTGTACAGGCGATTCCCCGGGATTCAGAGCTCTGTCATCTGTATGATGAACAGGGAAGAACTCTTCACGTAGTTTCCGAGGGAGTGGTAATATCTGTTCATATGGCAAGAACTCTTGACGTAAAGGTGGGGGATCAGATTGATGTAAAGATCGCATATCCTCAGGAACGTATTTCCAGCGCAGCGGTGACAGGAATCCTGGAACAGTATCTGGGAACGACTGTCTATATGTCCTGTGAAGGGCTTGGGAAGATCAGCGAATACCGGGATGTATGCACCGGTTTGTTTTTGAAAACTGCGCAGGGAGCAGAAGAAGAGGTGCGGGAGTTGTTTGAAGAATCGCCGGTGGTGGCCGGAGTGCAGAGCCGGCAGATCCGTCTGCAGAAATGGGATACCATGATGCAAAGTTTTGAACTGATGATCGGGTGCATGGTTTTTTTAGGGATTCTGATCGGACTTTCTGTGCTGCATACCAGTGCGCTGATCAGTTTTGAGGAATTGAAAAGGGAATTGTCTACGATGATGATGCTGGGGCTCCGTCCAGGACAGTGTCTGGAAGTCCTGAGCGTAGGACAGTGGATTCTGACTGCGGGGGGAATTATCATAGGAATACCGCTGACTTTCGCGGCAAGCAGGGCAATATCGCTTACGATGACTACAGAAATGTACAGCATTCCGGATTTTGCGAGCGTGGATGCTCTGGCAGTGTCGGCGGTCCTGATGTTCGGGGCTGTGTTTGTCAGTTCCAGGCTGATGCTGGGGAAGCTGAGAAGGATTTCTCCGGTGGAGCTTTTGTCGGAACGGGAGTAAAGGAGATACGGATATGAAAAAGAAAGTAAAAATCGTGCTGGCATCGGTAATGACTGTGTGTATTTTGTCTGCAGGTCTGTGGTATCTGTTCCGCCCGGTCCGGGTGGAGACAGAGCCGGCAAAAGTAGGAGACCTGACGGAGACTTTTACGGTATCGGGAACGGCCACACCGGCCCGGAGCAGTTATATATGCGCTCCTCTGGCCGGTCAGGTGACAGGGATAAAACTGCGCAGCGGAGCTCGTGCGGAGGCGGGAGAAAATGTGATTCAGCTGGATGATTCGGAGGCCAGAGGTGAGTTGGAGGATCAGCTTGCGTCTCTGGAGCTTCAGAAGACCGGTGTGCTGAAAGACGGCAGCGCAGCAAGGGCAGAGATTGTGATGAACAGACAGCAGCTGGAGAACGAACTGGAGAAACTGAAGCTGGAGTATGAGCAGCTTTATGGAGAAAATGGTAACGCTGCAGAGCTGCTGGCTGCTGCACAGGAAAACTTTACCAGAGCAAATATTGCCTATTGGAGGGCGTATGATGAATATGCAGATTCTCACGATCCTTCTGAGAATGCGCAGCTGAGTTCTCTGGCAGCAGCAAGAGCGTCTGCGGAACAGGCACTGGCAGATGCTGAAAATGTTCAGATGGAGAGTACAAGAACATATTATGAGGATACGATTGCCTCTTATGAGAGCCAGCTGGGGATTCTGGATGGAAACGGAAGCGCGGTGTCTGCCGGTACAGAGGCGGCGGCAGATCAGCTGGACATTCAGATGGAACAGATCAGAAACAGACTGGATAAAGATGGAATAGAGGCTCCTTATGCAGGAACGGTGTGGGAGGTTCTGGTAGAAGAGGGCGACTACGTACAGGTAAACCAGCCGCTGTACCGGATCTATGAGACCGGGAATATGGAAGTGTCCGCGGACCTTCTGGACACGCAGGCATCGCTTTTGGAAGAGGGAGATCAGGCCACGCTCACCCTGGCAGATGGAACTGTGCTGGAAGGAAGTATTTCTTTCGTGTCTGAGATCGCCACACAGGAACTGTCTGCGCTGGGAATCGAAGAGAGCCGGTGCGAGGTGATTCTGGAGGCGGATCTTCCGGAAGGAGTCGGCGCCGGTCAGGAAATCACGGTGGAATTTGAGGCTGTGAGAAAAGAACACGTTCTGCAGGTTCCGGTCTCCGCTGTTATGCCGGATGAGGATGGACAAGTGGGCGTTTATGTGGTACGGGGAAGAAAAGCCGTATACTGCGGAATCGAGACCGGCCTGCAGTGCGGCGGAAAGACAGAAGTGACCGGCGGACTGTCTGAAGGAGACCAGGTGATTGTCAATCCATATGAAACAGAAGTGTCCGATGGAAAAGCGGTCGTCCCTGCATCTTATGATTATGGCGATGAAACAACGGGAAACTCCTATAAAGAAGACCGGTAAAATTTCTTTACCGGATTTTTCCCTTGTGCTATAATGTCCGGGAAAACAATAAGCAGTGCGGCAGACGGGAACAAAGGCGCGCACTGCGGGGATAAACCCTGCCGGTATGGTAAAGAGAGGTAAATTTGTGGCAGAACTTACACCAATGATGCAGCAGTACATGAAAACAAAAGAAGAGTACAAGGACTGCATTTTATTTTATCGCCTGGGCGATTTTTATGAGATGTTTTTCGACGATGCGAAGATCGCTTCAAAAGAGCTGGAATTGACGCTGACCGGAAAAAACTGCGGTCTGGAAGAGCGGGCTCCCATGTGCGGAATTCCCTATCACGCGGTGGAAGGGTATTTGAGCCGTCTGGTATCCAAAGGATATAAGGTGGCGATTTGTGAACAGATGGAGGATCCTGCCCTGGCAAAAGGACTGGTACGCCGGGAAGTGGTGCGTATCGTGACGCCGGGGACTAATATCTGCGAACAATCTCTGGATGAAAGCAGAAATAATTATATTATGAGTATCGTCTATGTCAGCGACCGGTTCGGTATTTCTTTTGCGGATGTAACGACCGGCGATTATTTTGTCACGGAAGTGGATTCGGCGCGGAAACTGATGGACGAGATGTATAAATTCTCTCCCAGAGAAGTAGTGTGCAACGAAGCTCTGATGATGAGCGGCATTGACTTCCAGGACATGAAGGACCGTCTTGGATTCACCATGTATTCTCTGGAAAACTGGTATTTTGACGACGATCTCTGCAGACAGGGACTTCTGGATCATTTCCATGTAAAATCTCTGGAAGGGCTGGGCGTTTCCGATTTCGGCTGCGGGATCATAGCGGCCGGGGCGCTTCTGAGGTATCTGACCGAAACTCAGAAGACATCGCTGGAGCACCTGTCAAAGCTGATCCCCTATGTATCCGGAAACTATATGGTTATCGACAGTTCCAGCCGCAGAAATCTGGAACTGGTGGAGACCTTGAGGGAGAAACAGAAGAGAGGGTCTCTTCTCTGGGTGCTTGACAAGACCAGGACAGCCATGGGGGCCCGGACACTCAGAGGGTATCTGGAGCAGCCGCTGATCGACCGGGAGGAGATCGAGAGACGGCTGAACGCCATCGAAGAACTGAACAGTCAGATGATCACCAGGGAAGAGCTTCGGGAATATTTAAGCCCTATCTACGACCTGGAGAGACTGATCGGCAGGATCAGTTACCAGACTGCGAATCCCAGAGATCTGATCGCGTTCAAGACGTCTCTTCAGATGCTGCCGCCGATCCGTCTGCTGCTTCAGGAACTTAAGACGCCGCTGATGCGGGAGATCTGCGGAGAACTGGATACGCTGGAAGATCTGCAGGACCTTCTGGAACGGTCTATTCAAGAGGATCCTCCGGTGTCCGTGCGGGACGGAAATATTTTGAAAGACGGCTACAATGAAGATGTGGACAAGTTCCGGAAGGCGAAAACAGAGGGTAAATCCTGGCTGGCCCAGATCGAGACGAAAGAACGGGAGCGGACGGGGATCAAAAACCTGCGCATCAAATACAACAAGGTATTCGGCTATTATCTGGAAGTGACTAATTCTTATAAGGATCTGGTTCCTGAGGATTATATACGCAAGCAGACATTGACCAATGCGGAAAGATATATTACGCCGGAACTGAAAGAACTGGAGGACACGATCCTCGGAGCGGAAGAAAAACTGACCGCTCTGGAGTATGAGTTGTTCACGGGGATCAGGGACCGGATCGCGTCCGAAGTGGTCCGGATCCAGAAGACCGCCAAGGCGGTGGCGAAACTGGATGTGTTCGCTTCCCTGGCTTATGTGGCGGACCGGAATCACTATGTGAAGCCGAAGATTAACGAACGGGGCGTGATCGATATCCGGGGCGGACGCCATCCGGTGGTAGAGCAGATGCTTCCGGGACAGATGTTTATCTCCAACGATACCTATCTGGACAACGGCGCCAACCGGATCGCCGTGATCACCGGCCCCAATATGGCCGGAAAATCCACCTATATGAGACAGACTGCGCTGATCGTGCTGCTGGCTCAGGTGGGAAGTTTCGTACCGGCGGACAGTGCGGATATCGGTATTGTAGACCGTATCTTTACCCGCGTGGGCGCGTCGGACGATCTGGCAAGCGGGCAGAGCACCTTTATGGTGGAGATGAACGAAGTGTCCAATATTCTCCGGAATGCTACGCCGAAAAGTCTTTTGATTCTGGATGAGATCGGACGCGGCACGAGCACTTTTGACGGACTTGCCATCGCCTGGGCGGTGATTGAACATATTGCGGACAAACGGATCCTGGGAGCCAAGACTCTGTTTGCCACCCACTACCACGAGCTGACAGAGCTGGAAGGCACCATGGACGGAGTCAACAATTATTGTATTGCCGTCAAGGAGAAAGGCGACGACATTGTATTTCTGCGCAAGATTGTCAAAGGGGGAGCAGACAAGTCTTATGGTATTCAGGTGGCAAAGCTGGCCGGCGTTCCGGACAGCGTGATCGCGAGGGCAAAGGAACTGGTGGATGAATTAAGCCAGGCAGATATTTCTGCCAGAGCTAAGGATATTGCCTTGGAGAACCGGGCGAAAACGAAGCAGAAAAATAAACCGAAGAGATATGATGAGGTGGACCTGGAACAGATTTCCCTATTTGATACGGTGAAAGACGACGACGTGGTAAAGGAACTTCAGGAGCTGGATATTTCCAATATGACTCCAATGGACGCTCTGAATACACTTTACCGGTTGCAGAATAAACTGAAGAACAGGTGGTGAGACTTTAAAAGCAGATGGGTAAGATCGCAGTACTGGATCAACAGACAATTGACAAGATCGCGGCGGGCGAGGTGGTAGAACGTCCGGCTTCGGTGGTAAAAGAACTGGTGGAAAATGCGGTGGATGCGGGAGCGTCCCAGGTGACGGTGGAAATCCGTGACGGCGGAGTTGGCATGATCCGGATCACAGACAACGGAAGCGGAATGGAGAAAGACGACATCCCGTTGGCTTTTCTGCGTCATTCTACAAGTAAGATCCGAAGCGCTGAGGACCTGCAGGGAGTGCGGTCCCTGGGATTCCGGGGAGAGGCTCTTTCCAGTATTTCCGCAGTTGCCATGGTGGAACTGATCACAAAAACCAGGGAGCAGACGATGGGAAGCCGGTGCGTGATGGAAGGCGGAGTTCAGAAGAGCCTGGAAGAGATCGGGGCCCCGGACGGGACTACTTTCATTGTACGGAACCTTTTTTATAATACTCCGGCCAGAAAAAAATTCCTGAAATCAGACATGGCAGAAGCGGGAGCTGTTTATGAGATGATGACACATCTGGCTCTGTCGCATCCGGAGATTTCTTTCAGGGTGATCGTCGGCGGGCAGATGAAACTGCAGACACCGGGCAATGGGAAACTGGAAGACGTGATCTACCATGTATATGGAAGAGATGTGGCGCTGCGCCTGATTGAGGTTGATCGCGCGGAGGGACCGCTCAGAATCAGAGGTTTTATCGGAAAGCCGGAATTATCCAGGGGAAACCGTAATTATGAAAATTATTTTGTCAATGGAAGATTTGTCCGAAGCAAGATTGTGGCAAAGGGGATCGAGGACGGCTATAAAACTTTTATGATGCAGCACCGCTACCCGTTTGTGTGCCTGGATCTGCAGGTGGACGGGCGGCTTCTGGATGTGAATGTGCATCCGTCCAAAATGGAGATCCGTTTCAGCAACCAAAACCTGGTTTATGACCTTCTGCAAAGAACGGTGAAGGACACTCTGTCGGGAAAAGAGCTGATCCCGGAAGTGAAACTTGCCGAAGAGCCGAAGAGACGGGAAAGTGCCGCGCGGCCCTGGACGCCGGAATCCCAGAAAAAAGAAGAGAGAAAAGTCCCGCTGGAAAAGATGTGGAAGACTCCGGAACCTGTGAAAGAGCCGGTGACTCCTCAGGAAAAAAATCTGGAATATTTTATGGCTCAGATGCGCAAAAGAGTGGAAGAGCGTCATATGGTGCAGGAAGAGAATGGATACGGGGCTTCCGTGCAGGAAAGCCCCGCGCCGAAAATGCCTGTTCCGGAAACGCCGGTTTGGGAAAAGACTGTTTCACCGGAGCCGGCGCCGGTGAAAACGGCGCCAGAGCAGATGACGCTGTTCGACGGAAAAATGCTCTCAAAGGAAGCGGCGGTGCGCCATGAGATCATCGGCCAGGTATTCGATACCTATTGGCTGGTGCAGTATGCGGATAAATTATATATCATTGACCAGCACGCGGCTCATGAGAAAGTGCTTTATGAGCGCCTGATGAAGAACCTGAAAGAGCGCGCGTTTCAGCAGCAGATTCTTTCGCCTCCGATCATTCTGAATCTGAGTATGCAGGAAGAGGAACTTTTTCTGCGGTATCGGAGTTGTTTTGCGGAGATGGGATTCGAGATTGAAGAATTTGGGGACCGGGCGTACGCGGTGCGGGCAGTTCCGGCGGATCTGCCAGGTATGGCGCAGAATGAGATCCTGATGGAATTTCTGGACAGCCTGTCAGACATTACGGGAAATGTCAGCTCGGAATCTCTCATGGATCGTGTGGCGACCATGTCCTGCAAGGCGGCGGTGAAAGGGAATCACCGCATGTCCGCCGCGGAGGCGAAGGCGCTGATCGATGAACTTCTGACACTGGAGAATCCGTATAACTGCCCTCATGGCAGACCGACGATTATCTCCATGACCAAATACGAACTGGAAAAGAAATTTAAAAGGATTGTATAAAGAATGGAAAAAGAGCCGCTTATTATCCTGACCGGCCCGACGGCGGCGGGAAAGACAAAGCTGTCCATCGCTCTGGCCAAAGCAGTGGGCGGAGAGATCATATCCGCGGATTCTATGCAGGTTTATAAACATATGGATATCGGTTCCGCGAAAATCCGACCGGAAGAGATGCAGGGCGTGCGTCACTATCTGGTGGATGAACTGGAGCCATGGGAAGAATTTCATGTAGTCCGGTTCCAGCAGATGGCGAAAAGCGCCATGGAGCAGATCCGGAGTCATGGACATATTCCCATTTTGGTGGGAGGTACCGGATTTTATATCCAGGCAATCCTTTATGACATCGATTTTACCGAAAACGAGGCAAGTCCGTACCGACAGGAACTTGAGGCGCTGGCGCAGAGCCGGGGAGCTTCCTGGCTCCATGAGGAACTGAAAAAAGTGGATCCGGAATCTGCGGAGGCGATCCATGAGCATAATGTGAAGAGGGTCATCCGCGCGCTGGAATTTTACCGGCTGACCGGGAAGAAGATCTCAGAACACAATGAAGAGCAGAGGGAGAAGGAGTCCCCGTACCGGTCTGCTTATTTTGTGCTGAATGAAGATCGGACCGTCCTGTACGACAGGATTGAAAAAAGAATTGACAAGATGCTTGAGGACGGCCTGGTGGATGAGGTGATGCGCCTGAAAGAGATGGGCTGCCGGCGGGGGATGGTATCCATGCAGGGGCTGGGCTACAAGGAGATTCTGGCGTACCTGGACGGAGAATATACTTTACCGGAAGCGGTGGAAATTCTGAAAAGAGATACGCGCCATTTTGCCAAGCGCCAGCTCACCTGGTTCCGCAGAGAACGGGATGTGATCTGGCTGAACAAAGAAGATTACGCGTGTGAGGAAGAGGCGATTCTCGCCCACATGCTGGAAATATTGCGAGAGAGGAAGATGATCCGATGAATCTGGAAGAAATGTATGAAAGCCTGGGTATCAGCCGCGAGGCCTGGTCCTACGGACAGAAGATTGAAGAAAGCCTGAAAGAAAGGTTTGCCGCCATCGATGAGATGGCGGAATATAATCAGCTGAAAGTGCTGGGCGCCATGCAGCGCTGCCGGGTCAGCGACATCCATTTTGCCGCCACCAGCGGCTACGGCTACAATGACCTGGGCAGAGATACGCTGGAGGAAGTGTACGCGGCCGCTTTTCACGCGGAGTCCGCGCTGGTGCGTCCCCAGATCACCTGCGGAACCCATGCGCTGGCAGTTGCTCTGGCGGCAAACTTACGTCCGGGCGACGAGCTGCTGGCAGTTTCCGGTAAGCCATACGATACTCTGGAAGAAGTCGTTGGTATCCGGCCCTCCAAAGGAAGTCTGGCAGAGTATGGTATCACATACCGGCAGGTGGATCTGCTGCCGGACAGCAGCTTTGACCTGGAAGGCATCCGGGCGGCGATCGGTGAACATACAAAAATGATTCATATCCAGAGATCGAAGGGATATCAGACCAGGAAAACTTTATCGGTGTCTGAAATCGGAGACGTGATCAGGTTCATAAAATCTATCCGACCCGATCTGATCTGCATGGTGGATAACTGCTACGGGGAATTTGTGGAGCGGATCGAGCCGACAGACGTGGGAGCCGACCTGTGCGTAGGCTCCCTGATCAAGAATCCGGGCGGCGGCCTGGCTCCCATAGGCGGTTATATCGTAGGAAAAGAGGAATATGTAGAAAACTGTGCCTACCGGCTGACATCACCGGGGCTGGGGAAGGAAGTGGGCGCGACGCTGGGCGTCATGCAGTCCTTCTATCAGGGATTTTTCCTGGCTCCTACAGTGACGGCGGGGGCGCTTAAAGGTGCCATCTTCGCTGCCAACGTCTACGAGAGACTTGGCTTTTCGGTGCTGCCGGACGGCACCGAAGAGCGGTATGATATTATTCAGTCCATTACCTTCGGGACGCCGGAAGGCGTGATCGAGTTCTGCAAGGGAATCCAGGCGGCAGCACCGGTGGACAGTTATGTGGAACCGGAGCCCTGGGCCATGCCGGGATATGACAGCGATGTGATCATGGCGGCGGGCGCTTTTGTCCAGGGATCGTCCATAGAGCTGTCTGCAGACGGTCCGATTAAACCGCCTTATGCAGTCTATTTCCAGGGAGGACTGACCTGGGAACACGCAAAATTCGGTATTCTGAAATCCCTGCAGAAGCTGGTGGACGCGGGGATCGCGAAATTATGAAGCAAAGCAGGAAACAGATACTTGTGGCCGGAGGCGGTGCTTCCGGACTCATGGCGGCCATAGCGGCCGCGCGGCGGGGCGCGAAAGTGACGCTGCTGGAAAAAAACAAACAGACAGGGAAAAAGCTGCTGGTCACGGGAAATGGCCGCTGTAATTTTACCAACCGCAACCAGGATATGAAAAATTACCGAAGCGGGTGTCCGGCTTTTGTGGAACAGGCACTGAGAGAGTTTTCCATGGAGGACGCGGTGAAGTTTTTTGAAGATCTGGGGATTCCGGCCAGGGACAGGGACGGATATCTCTACCCGGCGGACGGCCAGGCGTCGTCGGTGGCGACGGCGCTCCGGCTGGAGGCAGAGCGCCTGAAGGTCCGGATCGGCTGCAATACCGAGATTCTTTCCGCAGAATACACAGGAAGCAGTTTCCAGGTAAAAACAGCCGGATGGCAGTATGAAGGCGACGCTCTGATCCTGACATGCGGTTCCCCGGCGGCTCCGGGTACAGGAGCCGCCGGCGACGGTTACCGGCTGGCAGAAGGCTTCGGGCATACAGTGGTTCCGCCTCTGCCCGCGCTTACCGGGCTGTATGCGGCAGAAAAGGACTGCGCGAAACTGGCCGGCATCCGTCAGGAGGCGAAGGTGGTTCTCCTGATCGACGGAAAGGAATGTATAGAAGAGACCGGAGAGGTGCAGTTTACTTCCTATGGATTGTCCGGTATTCCTGTCTTTCAGGTGAGCAGGTATGTATCCCGGGCGCTGGAGAAAGGGAGACGCTGCGAGATCCTCCTGAATCTGTGGGAAGGACGGGGAAGCGGACAGACCAGAAGGGTATTTGAAGAAAGCAGGGAGTATACCGGGGAACGGTCCGGCACGGACACGCTTCTGGGCATCTTTCCGGAGAAATTATCCGGCGTGCTTCTGGAACGGGCGGGAATCAGCCGGAAAAAGAAGCGGAACCAGTGGACACAGGAAGAAGAACACCTGCTTATAACGCAGGCGGAAGAAATGCGTTTTTCAGTGGTCCGCTGCCGCGGTTTTGAGCAGGCGCAGGTCTGTACGGGGGGCGTCCCGCTTACAGAGCTGAAAGGAATCACCATGGAATCTGCCTGTATGCCCGGACTCTATCTGGCAGGAGAACTGCTGGATGTGGACGGCGCGTGCGGAGGATATAATCTTCAGTGGGCGTGGACCAGCGGATATCTGGCAGGCAGCGCCGCGGCGGAAGGAACAGGAACATTATGCTGAGAATCCAACAGTTGAAAATGAAGATCCCCCATACAGAACAGGAGCTTCGGGAGAAGATCCTGAGAACGCTGAGAATCCGTCCGGATGATCTGCTCCGGCACGAGATCGTGAGGCAGTCGCTGGACGCCAGAGGGGATGAATTAAAATACGTCTATATCATAGATGCGGAAGTGAAGAAAGAAGCGGCCATACTGAGAAAACACCCAAAACAGGTGGGAAAAGCGCAGCATATCCGCTATCAGTTTCCGAAATCAGGAACAGAGCGGCTGGCTCACCGCCCGGTCATCATAGGGACGGGGCCTGCGGGACTGTTCTGCGGGCTTGCGCTTTCCCGTGCCGGATACGCGCCGATCCTCCTGGAACGGGGACAGGACGCGGAATCCCGCGCCCGGACGGTGGAGACATTCTGGAAACTGGGGTTGCTGGATCCTCAGTCAAATGTCCAGTTTGGTGAAGGGGGCGCCGGTACTTTTTCTGACGGAAAACTAAACACTTTGGTCAAGGATACGTCCGGAAGAAATCGGAAGGTGCTGGAGATTTTCGTGGAAGCAGGGGCTCCGGAGGAGATTCTGTATGTGCAGAAGCCGCATCTGGGAACAGACCTGCTCAGAGACATTGTGACGCATATACGGAAAGAAATTTTGAACCTCGGAGGAGAAGTGTATTTTGAAACACAGGCGACGGGACTGGAGCTGGAAGGCGGTCGGATTAAAGGAGTACGGGTCCGCCGCGGGGATGCGAAGAAAGAAGAGTATCTGGAAGCGGAACAGGTGGTACTGGCCATAGGACACAGCGCCAGGGATACTTTTCAGATGCTCCATGACCTGGGCGTGCCTATGGAGGCCAAGTCCTTTGCGGTGGGTGTCCGTATGGAGCATCCGCAGGAACTGGTGAATAAGAGCCGGTACGGTGAACATTATCCGGAATGTCTGCCGGCTGCTTCCTACAAGGTGACGCGGAAAACGGAAAGCGGACGGGGAGTTTATTCTTTCTGTATGTGCCCGGGAGGATATGTGGTCAACGCCTCTTCAGAACCGGGACATCTGGCTGTGAACGGGATGAGCTATCATGCCAGGAGCGGCAGAAACGCCAACAGCGCCATGATCGTTACGGTGACGCCGGAAGATTTCGGAGAAGGAGGCGTGCTCGCGGGCGTGGAATTTCAGCGCAGACTGGAATCAGCCGCGTTCCGGACGGGAGAGGGAAAGATCCCGGTACAGCTGTTCGGAGATTTCTGTAAGAATCAGCCCACATCCGTCCTGGGAGAAGTAGAGCCGTGCATGAAAGGAGACTACCGGCTTTCCAGCGTAAGAGAAATCTTTCCCTCGGAGCTGTCCGCGGCGCTGGAAGAAGGTATCCGGGGCTGCGGGTCGCTGATCCGAGGATTTGACCGCCCGGACGCGGTTCTGTCCGGTGTGGAGAGCCGGACCTCTTCCCCTGTGAGGATTCTGCGCGGCGAGAATATGGAGAGCGGAATCAGAGGGCTCTACCCCTGCGGAGAGGGCGCGGGGTATGCGGGCGGGATCACGTCCGCGGCTATGGATGGATTAAAAATAGCAGAAGCGATTGCAAAAAGATATGCTCCATGGTATGATTAAATGAATCGCTTTTGGAGGTAAACCTACATATGAGAAGTACAAAAAATGGCTGGACGCTTCTTTTGCTTGTGCTGGCCGGCGTTGTGCTTGGCGGATTTATCGGAAGTCTGACGGAAGGAATCTCAGGGCTTAGCTGGCTGAACTATGGACAGGCGTTTGGCGTTGAAACACCGATTATTCTGGATCTGGGTATCCTGATGATTACGTTTGGAATGACAATCCGGATCACGATCGCGAGTATTGTCGGGATTGTACTGGCAATTCTGGTCTATCGCTGGATATAGGACAGGAAAAAGCAAATACTAAAGGAGATGCGGATAACCGCCGGGGTGTCTGGAGGACAGGAACGGAGGTTGCCGATTATGAATGAACAGTGGAACAGTCTTCCTGAGGAAGACCGTCCATATGAAAAATGTGAGAGATACGGGGTGCAGGCGCTGACGAACCGGGAACTCCTGGCTGTCATCCTGAGAACTGGGGCCAGAGGACGGAGCGTTCTGGAACTGGCCGGAGAACTCCTTAAGACAGCGCCGGAGAAAGAAGGATTTACCGGCATCCGCCGGATGAGCCTTGGCGAGCTTTCCTCAGTCAGAGGAATCGGAAGAGTCAAGGCGATCCAGCTGAAATGCGTACTGGAGATCGCGCGCCGGATGGCGAGGGAAGAAGCGGGAGAAGGCACTTTTTTTCGAACTCCGGATGAAGTGGCGGATTATTATATGGAGGATCTGCGCCATGAAGAGCAGGAAGTCCTGCTGCTCCTGATGCTGAATCAGAAGGGACGTCTCCTGAAAGAAAAATATGTGTTCAGGGGAACTGTCAATGCTTCTATTGTCTCTCCCCGTGAGATCTTTCTTGAAGCGTTGGCCGCCAGAGCGGTGCAGATTATCCTGCTGCATAATCATCCCAGCGGAGATGCCAGGCCCAGCAGAGAAGATTTGAATGTAACAAAAAGAATTCAGGAAGCGGGAGAATTGCTGGGAATTCATTTGACAGACCATATTATCATCGGAGAGCATGCTTATGTGAGTCTCCGGGAAAAAAATTACCTGTAGTCGTTGCAGAGAAAGAGGGAAAATACCATGAACAATCATTGCTTTGGCTGTGATTTCGGATCTTATCATCTGAAAATCTATCATAAGGATGCGGACAGTTATCTGATGCAGCACAACATGGTGGCTGTACAGGACAAGAAGACGATGCTGGCTTATGGAGACGAGGCGTATGCCATGTTTGAAAAAGCGCCCGCCAATATTCAAGTATCCAGCCCCATGTCTTACGGCAATCTGGCGAGCATCAGCTATATGCAGGCGTTTTTAAAGAGTCTGCTGGAGAAAAACACCAAGGGACAGCTTCGGGGATCTGAATTTTTCGTGGCGCTTCCTACGGATATGCAGGAGCGCAGCTTTACCATGCTGATTCAGGACTCTAATATGAAGCCGAAGGCGGTGTATCTGATAGATAAGCCTGTGGCAGCCGGGCTGGGGCTTGATATTAATGTTAAAGAGGCGCAGGGAGTGATGGTCATCGATATAGGAGCGGAGACCACCGAAATCTCTGTCTTATCTCTGGGCGGCACTGTGATCAGCCGTCTGATCCAGACCGGAGGTCGTTCTATAGATGACGCAATCCAGGCCGCGATCCGGAAGGAATATAATTTCTATATCGGGAATAAGACGGCGGAGAATATCAAGAAAGAGCTGGCTTACGCGGTGGAACCGGAAGAGGGGAGCATGCAGATCTGCGGGCGCAATATGGTGATTGGTCTTCCGCAGATGCTGGAGATTACCACTGCATTTGTATATGAAGCCATCAAAGAACAGCTGAATGTAATCATGGATGCGGTAAAATCGATTCTGGAGAGAACGCCGCCGGAACTGGGGGTGGATATTATCCGAAACGGTATCTATCTGACCGGAGGATCAGCCAGGATCAGAAAGCTGGATCAACTGATACAGGAACGTTCCGGTATCCGGGTGACCGTAGATAATGAACCGGAACTGAGTGTGGCAAAAGGTCTGGCGAGAGTGATTAATGACAAGGAGTTTCGTTCGCTGGCGTTTGTTACCAAAGAACAGAAATATGAATAACGGCGGGAGCTGTGAGATATGAGACGAAGAGACCGGTTTAATATTCCCAGTAAGTATGTGTTGGCGGTGCTGACATTTCTGTGTATCGGGGCGATGTTTCTGTCATTCCTGACAGATTTTGACGGGGGACCGCTTAATACAGTTTCCAATTATATCCTGATACCGGTGCAGAAGGGAATCAATGCGGCGGGAAGCTGGGTCAGGAGCCGGGTAGACGACCTGGACGACCTGCGGGCAGTCAGAAGTGAAAACGAAGAACTGCGTGCCCAGGTGGCGGAGCTGACATTGGAGAATAACGCGCTGCTGCAGGAAAGATACGAGCTGGAAGACTTGAGGGAGTTGCTTGATCTGGAGGAAGAGTATTCGGAACTGAATACGATGGCCGCCAACGTGATTGGCAAAGACAGTGGAAACTGGTTCAATATGTTCATTATAGACAAGGGGACCAATGACGGGATTCAGGTAGATATGAATGTAATCGCGGACGGCGGTCTGGTGGGAATCGTGACCAAGGTCGGGCCTGATTGGGCTCAGGTCCGGTCCATCATTGACGACATGAGCAATGTAAGCGCTATGATTCTGAAAAACTCAGATCTTTGTTATGTCCGCGGCGACCTGGAAATGATGACGGAGGGCACGCTTCAGTTGAACCAGCTGCGGGACGAGGATAATGAAGTGGAACACGGAGACAAGGTAGTTACCTCCCACACCAGCGCGAAGTTCCACGAAGGAATACTGATCGGGTATGTGAATGAAATATCGATGGATGCCAATAATCTGACAAAGTCGGGCAGCCTGACGCCTGCGGTGGATTTTGAGCATCTGACTACGGTTCTGGTTATTACGGATCTGAAGCAGCAGGTGGATGCGGAGGCGACAGAATCAGAATAAGACAGAAGGGAAGGAACAGATAGTATGAAGCGGAAAATTATTGTTGCTCTGATGATTCTGATCAGTTTTCTCCTGCAGAGCACAGTGTTCAAAGCGCTGGCGATCGGTTCCATCAGCCCGAACCTGCTTGTGGTTCTGACATCTTCCTTTGGTTTTATGAGAGGAAAGAAAGAGGGACTCTGGGTAGGATTTTTCTGCGGTCTTCTGGAGGATATTTTTTATGGAAGGCTTTTGGGAATGCATGCGGTCATGTACATGTACATAGGGTATGTGAACGGGTATTTTAACCGTATTTTCTATGGCGAAGATATTAAACTTCCTATTTTTCTGATCTCAGTCAGTGAACTGGCATATGGACTTGGCACTTATGTGGTGATGTTCCTCATGAGGAGCCGTTTTGCGTTCTTCTACTATCTGACAAGGATCATTTTACCGGAACTGGTTTATACAGTGATCCTGACGCTGGTGTTTTATCGCATCATTTATTCGGTAAACCGGAACCTGGAGAAGAACAGCACCTGAAGGAGCGGATAATTTGTTTGACGACCTGAAAGAATCTTTTTTAAATTTTGTGACATCAAGAGTATTTGTTTTGCTGCTTATATTTCTGACTTTTTCCGGCATTCTGCTGGCCAGGATTTTCTATCTTCAGATTATCAGAGGAGAAGAGTATGCGGAAGACTTTACCATGCAGATCCGCAAGGAAGTCAATATTCCCAGTACCAGAGGAAGGATATACGACCGGAACGGAGAGGTGTTGGCAGATAATGTTCTCTCTTATTCTGTGACAATTGAAGACAATGGTACTTATCAGACTTCCCAGCAGAGACAGGAGACTTTGAATAATACGATTGCGCAAGTTATAGAGATTGTGGAATCTCATGGAGACAGCGTAGTCAGCGATTTTGGCATCCTCTATGAAAATGGAGAGTATGTCTACAGTCAGAGCGGCACAGCGCTGAACCGGTTCAAAGCAGATGTGTACGGATATGCGACGATCGACGAGATGAGTCCGGAGGAACACACCTCCACAGCGGAAGAGATGATGACATATCTCTGCAGCGATGAAAGATATAATATCTCGGAAGACTATACGCCGGAAGAACGGCTGAAGCTGGTCACGGTTCGTTATGCCATGTCCCAGAATAACTATCAGAGGTATGTGGCCACTACGATCGCGGAGAATGTGAGTGATGAGACCGTTGCCGAGATCACGGAGAATCTGGACAGTTTGCAGGGGGTGAATATCTCTCAGAGTACATTGAGGGTATATTCAGATGCCGAGTATTTTGCAAGTATAATCGGATATATCGGCAGGGCATCCCAGGAAGAACTGGAAACCTTAAATGAGGACGGCGGTGATTATGAGCTCAACGATATCGTAGGAAAAGCCGGCATTGAACAGTACATGGAAAAAGAACTGCAGGGAACGAGGGGATATCAGATTATCTACGTGGACAGTATGGGCAACGTGCTGGAAGTAGAAGAGGAAGTGCAGCCTGAGTCCGGCAGCGACGTCTACCTCACGATAGACAAGGATCTGCAGATCGCGGTCTATGATATCATCGAGCAGAGACTGGCGGGCATCCTGGTGTCCAAAATCCGCAATATGAAAGAATATACTGCGGGTCCGAACAGCTCGGCTTCCGATATTGTGATCCCGATTTATGATGTTTACTATGCGCTGATTGATAACCATGTAATTGATGCCGCTGATTTTTCGGCTGCAGATGCTTCAGAGCTGGAACAGTCTGTGTATCAGCGGATGCAGTCCCGGCTGGAAACGATGATCGGACAGATCATGTCGGAACTCCGGTCAGATAATCCGACGGCATATCAGGACCTGAGCCGGGAAATGAAGAACTACATGAGTTATATCGTGTCGGATGTGTTGATGGGAGACGCCAATATTCTTGTGAGCAGCGCTATTGACCGGGAAGATCCGACTTATCTGGCGTGGACCAGGGATGAAGTGATCAGCCTGAAAGAATATCTGGAATATGCCATATCTATGAACTGGGTGGATGTCTCCGGACTGGATGCCGGGTCTTCTTATCTGAGCTCTGATGAGATTTACAATGTAGTACTGGATTATATTTCGACAGAACTTTCAAATGATGTCGATTTCCAGAATATGCTGTATAAATATCTTCTTCTGGATGATGTGGTGTCGGGAAAAGAGATATGTTTGCTCTTGTACGAACAGGGAGTTCTGGAGTATGATGAGGAAACGATCCGGAGACTTGAAAATAATACTTACACTGCTTATAATTTTATGATCGACAAGATCAGCAGTCTGGAGATTACTCCGGCTCAGCTGGCGTTGGAACCCTGCAGCGCCGGGTGCGTGATTGTGGATCCGAATACAGGAGATGTGCTGGCTAATGTAAGTTATCCGGGATATGACAATAATCGTCTCACCAATACCATGGATTCCGCGTATTACGCGGAACTGAATCAGGATAATGCGTCTCCGCTGTACAGCCGGGCGACACAGGAGCAGACGGCTCCGGGGTCTACGTTCAAACCCGTAGTGGCAGCTGCGGCGCTGGAAGAGGGAGTAGTTTCCTCATCGGAAATTATTCATGCCACCGGTGTGTTCACAGAAGCATATGGTTCACCTACCTGCTGGATTTACAATCAGTATCATGGAAGCCATGGTAATATCAATATGGTGGATGCGATCCGGGTGTCCTGCAACTATTATTTTTATGAAATGGGATTCCGGCTTGGGGGCGGAAGGACCACTGGATATTCCTCGGAACGGGCGCTTGCCATTCTCGCAGAGTATGCCGCAGAGTTCGGGCTGGATGCTACTACTGGAATCGAGATTCCTGAAAATGATCCTCATCTGTCTGATACAGACGGTATCCGGTCTTCTATCGGCCAGGGCACGCATCTGTTCAGCGTCTCCCAGCTGACCAGATACGCGGCAACTATTGCCAACCGGGGAACTGCTTATAATCTGACACTTCTGGATAAATTGACAGATTCAGAGGGAAACACTATTGAAGAATATTCCGCGTCAGTATATAATGAAATGGATATTGCAGATTCGACCTGGAATGTGATCCAGGAGGGTATGCATGAGGTGGCGCTGGATACAGACGCTTTTGCTGATCTGAATTTAAGTATTGCTGGAAAGACGGGTACGGCGCAGCAGTCTACCAGCCATCCGAACCACGCGCTTTTTATGGGATACGCGCCGTATGAAAATCCGGAGATAGCTATTACTATCCGTATTGCCAACGGATACACTTCAGCAAACGCGGCAACTATGGCGGCGGATATTTTCAAGTACTACTTCGGCCTGGCGGAGGAAGACGAGATCCTGACGGGCACAGCGTCAGAGGCGACGACAGAAGTGATCAATGACTAGGGAGAAAGTTATGAAACAACAGACAGTTGTGATAAAGAGCAATAAATACGGGATTACGCTGTTCCTGGACAAAAATGTTTCCTTTCGAGAATTGACTGAAGATGTGGCGGAGAAATTTAAGGCTTCGTCCGGTTTTTTCAAAAACGCGAAGATGGCTCTGGCTTTTGAGGGACGTTTCCTGAGCAGGGAGGAGCAGATGGAACTGATCCGTACGATCCAGGATAATTCAGATGTGGAGATTGTCTGCGTACTGGAACAGGATTCATTGAAAGAAGCTTATATGAAAAAAGCTCTGGAAGAAAGGGAGAAGACTTCTTCCGAGGACGGACGGTTTTATAAAGGAACGCTCCGTTCCGGACAAGTACTGGAGTCGGAGACAAGTATTATTGTGCTGGGAGATGTAAATCCCGGAGCGACAGTGGTGTCCAAAGGAAATGTGGTCGTGTTGGGAACCCTGAAAGGAACCGTTCATGCAGGCGCGGCCGGAAATGAGCATGCGTTTGTAGCTGCCTTGAATATGAGTCCTATGCAGATCCGCATCGCGGATGCGATTGCCCGCTCGGCTGACGGGCCGGCAGTTCCGAAAGAAAATGGGACAGGTCCTATGATCGCCTATACGGAAGAAGGCAACATTTACATGGAACCGATTACGAAAGAAGTGATTAACGATATTCGAGTGGACTGATGCCGGAATTCATCCGGAAAGACGGATACTTAGAAAATTGGAGGAAGTAAAATGAGTGAAGTAATTGTGATTACATCTGGAAAGGGAGGCGTCGGAAAGACGACGACTACCGCCAATGTAGGAACCGGGCTGGCAAAACTGAATCAGAAAGTGGTTCTGATCGATACAGATATCGGCCTTCGGAACCTGGACGTGGTAATGGGCCTGGAGAACCGCATCGTTTATAATCTGGTGGATGTGGTAGAAGGAAACTGCAGAATCAAGCAGGCGCTGATCAAGGACAAGCGGTATCCGAACCTGTATCTTCTTCCCTCCGCACAGACAAGGGATAAGACGGCAGTTAATCCGGAACAGATGATAAAGCTGATTGATGAGCTGAAAGGAGAATTTGATTACATACTGCTTGACTGCCCTGCAGGGATTGAACAGGGGTTCAAAAATGCAATCGCAGCCGCAGACCGGGCTCTGATTGTTACGACACCGGAGGTGTCGGCAATCCGTGACGCGGACCGGATCATCGGACTTCTTGAGGCAAATGAGATCAAGAAAACAGAACTGATCGTGAACCGTATCCGTATGGATATGGTGGAGAGCGGCAATATGATGTCTATGGACGATGTGGTGGAGATCCTGGCGATCGATCTGATCGGCGCCGTGCCGGATGACGAAAATATCGTTATTTCCACCAACCAGGGAGAACCTTGTGTAGGGGACGACTCTTTGGCCGGAAAAGCTTTTATGAATATTTGCCGCCGTGTCATGGGCGAGGAAGTTCCGTTTTTGGATCTGAAGATTAAGAGCGGTTTTTTTGGAAAACTGAAAAAACTGTTCAGTTAAAGAAGGGGGAAGAATTATGGGATTTGCAGATTTCTTCCGCAGAAAAAATTCTGGTGAAGTGGCAAAAGACCGCTTGAAACTGCTCCTGATTTCCGACCGGGCGAACTGTTCGCCGGAGATAATGGAGGCGATCAAAAATGATATTATCAAAGTAATCACGAAATATATGGAGATAGACAGTGAGGGACTGGATATCCAGATTACACAGACAGAATCCGAAGGGAAAAACGGAACTGTGCCGGTGCTCTGTGCAAATATACCGGTTAAGGATATGAAAAAAAGAACTTAGAAATCAGGTGAAATATGCTTAAACAATATCATCTGAGGGATTTCAGACTGCGTTTGGTGATTTATGTGTTCGCCATCACGATTCTTGGGATTCTGCTGGTGGGGAGCGCCGATGCAGAATATCAGAATCAGCAGATTTTGGGAATGGTCCTGGGCACCGGCGCCATGCTGGTACTGGCCCTGATCGACTATCGGATATGGATGAATTTATACTGGGTGATTTATGCGGTGAACCTGGTGCTGCTGCTGGCAGTGCATTTCTTTGGAGATTCATCAGGAGGCGCAAAACGTTGGCTGGATCTGGGAATCCGCTTTCAGCCGTCGGAGCTGACCAAGCTGGCGCTGATCTTATTCTTTGCACATTTTTTCACTAAATATCGTGAGGAACTTAACAGCTGGAAGATGATATTGATATCGTTGATTCTGGTGGGAGCGCCGCTTTTCCTGGTGTATGAACAGCCCAATCTTTCCACAACACTGATGATCGCGATGGTCTTCTGCATACTGATCTTCGCGGGGGGACTCAGCTATAAAATTGTCGGCGGTATTCTTGTGGTGCTTGTTCCTTCCGTGCTGATCTTTTTCACACTGATCATGCAAGAAGGGCAAACGATCCTAAGAGGTTATCAGCTGGAGAGGATTATGGCGTGGCTGAATCCGGAAGCGTATCCGGACATTGCGTACCAGCAGCTGAATTCCATCATCGCGGTGGGTTCCGGACAGCTTTATGGCAAAGGATTGTACAATACAGACCCGTCATCGGTGAAAAACGGCAATTATATAATAGAGCCGCAAACAGATTTTATTTTTGCGGTTGCGGGTGAAGAGCTGGGCTTTATCGGATGCGCGACAATCATCCTTTTATTGACATTGATTGTTATAGAATGTCTGATGATCGGCAAAAATGCAAGAGACCGGGAAGGCATGATTCTCTGCTGCGGTTTTGGGGGATTGATCGCGTGCCAGAGTATGGTCAATATTTGTGTGGCTACCGGGCTTCTGCCGAATACAGGAGTGACGCTGCCGTTTGTCAGCTATGGACTTACATCTTTAGTTGTGCTATATATGGGGATAGGGATAGTACTGAATGTTGGGCTTCAGCCCAAAAAATATTAACAGGGGGTTAAACACGTATGAACATTGGATTGGTTGCACATGATGCAAAAAAGGTATTGATGCAGAATTTCTGCATTGCTTACAGAGGAATTCTCTGCAGGCATGAGCTTTATGCGACGGGAACAACAGGCCGTCTTATTGAAGAAGTAGCTAACCTGAATGTGCATAAATTCTTAGCAGGACATCTGGGAGGAGAGCAGCAGATGGGCGCGCAGATTGAACACAATCAGATGGATCTTGTGATTTTTCTGAGAGATCCGCTTCAGCCCAAAAAACATGAGCCGGACGCGTATAATATGGTAACGCTGTGCGATATGCATAATATTCCTATTGCCACGAATCTGGCGACTGCGGAACTCCTGATAAAATCACTGGAAAGAGGAGATCTGGAGTGGCGTGAAATGTACAAATGATATCGGCCGGATATTGACCGCTCTGATATCGGCGGTTTTAATCATATCTGCAGCAGGCTGTTCCGGAGCAGTGGAACTTGAAGACGCTTTTCAGGCGGACCGTCCCGGTCTGGGTGTGTCCGGTTCTAATGAGAGCGGCAGTATTTCTTATTTTGCAGAAGATTTATGCGTGGTAGATGAAAATGTGGAGGCAATCGAAGCGGATACATCCGAAGCGCTGGCTGCATGCTTTTTTGATCTGGATACTAAAGAGGTTCTGTATGCTAAAAACGTGCATGAGCGTATGTATCCTGCCAGCACCACGAAGGTCATGACGGCTCTGGTAGCGCTGGAGCACGGAGACCTGGACGCGCAGGCCACAGTCAGTGAAGCGGCTGTGACATTTAACGAAAGCGGTGTGACAACCGCAGGCCTGAAGACGGGAGATATGCTTACTCTCAGACAGCTGCTGTACGCTCTGTTGCTTCCGTCTGCCAATGATGCTGCCAACGTGATCGCTGAGCAGATTGGCGGAAGCAATGAAGGCTTTGTGGAGATGATGAACGAAAAAGCCGCAAGCATCGGCGCTACGAATACACATTTTGTGAATCCCAACGGGTTACATGATGAAGAACATTATACGACGGCCTACGATTTGTATCTGATTTTTCAGGAGGCCATGAAGTATGAGGAATTCCTGGAGATACTGAAAACGCCCTCTTATGCGACGACATATCTGGCTGCGGACGGTTCTTCGGTAGAAGCAGAATGGAGCAGTTCCGATCTGTTTACAAAGGGAGAAGTAACTGTTCCGGAAGGTGTGACGGCGGTGGGAGGAAAAACCGGCACGACAACGGCGGCTATGTCCTGCCTGGTACAGTTGTTTGAAGATGCGGAGGGCGCACAGTATGTGGGAATTATTCTGGGATGCAGTGAAAGAGCGATTCTCTATCAGGAAATGCAGACCTTTTTGTCTTCTTTGAACAATTAAACCTTGTATTCTGCCCCCCTGAATGGTATAATCTTACTAACAAGACAGGAACCTAAGGAGGGCATCGATATGGTACAAATTATTGCAGGAGTAAAGGGCGAGGGCAAGACAAAACGGATGCTGGATCATGCGCATAATGCAGTGCAGACAGCAAAAGGCAATATTGTATATTTAGACAAATCCGTACAGAATATACATGAACTGGACAATAAAGTCCGTCTTATTAATGTTTCAGAATATCCGATCAGGAATTCAGACCAGTTTATTGGTTTTGTATGCGGAATCTGTTCCCAGGATTATGATCTGGAGGAGATGTATCTGGACGGATTTTTAAAGATTGCAAAATTGGAAGGAGAGGACATTGCTCCCGTTCTTGATCAGTTGAACCATATCAGCGAGCAGTTCAAGGTGAAGATGGTACTGAGTATTTCCATGAGCCGGGATGCTCTTCCCGAGTCTGCCAAATCTCAGGTCATCTAAACAGACATAAGATTACATAGAGAATAAAGCCCCACCTTCCGGTGGGGCTTTTCAAGTCAGAAAACCCGGATGGAAGGAGGAGTCACATACGTGGCGGCTAATCAGAAAAGAAAAAAAGTAATCAACGTCAGAAGCCGCAGACCGATCAATATTGATAAAGTGTTTTTCGGCGCAGTAGCGGTGTATATCTGCGTAGTCTGTTATATGGGGCTTACTTCCGAGCATATTGCGGGGTATGAGGTCGAAGCAGGGACGCTGACGGAGAATCATACTTACACAGGATTTGCGGTGAGGCCGGAAACGGTTTATTATGCAGATACTTCCGGATATGTGAGTTATTACGCACGGGCAGGGGAGCGTGTATCGGGCGCATCCTTGATATATACAATCGATGAAAGAGGGGAGACAAACGAACTGATTCAGCAGAACGCTCAGGAAGCAGATCTGTCAGATGAAGATTATTCCGCCATACGGAGTGAGATCAGAAGTTATACGGAAGAATACAGCGATCTGAATTTTTCGGATGTGTACGCATTTCAGACATCTGTGGAGAGTTCTGTCATGGACCTGCAGAATCAGAGTATGTTAGAGAGTCTGGAAGAAGCAGGAGAGGACGCAATGTTTTCCAGAGTCTATGCGGGAGGCATAGGTATTCTGGAGTATTATATGGATGGCTATGAAGGTATTACCGTGGATACTCTGACGGAGGATATGCTGGACGAAGACACTTATGAGAGGCAGGATCTGAAAAAAGATATCGTTCAGGCGGGGGAACCGGTATATAAACTGTCAACATCAGAAAAATGGTCTTTGATTGTTCCCCTTACAGAGGAAGAAGCGGCAGAGTATCAGGAGGAAGGAACGGAATACATGGAAGTGGAATTCACCAGAGACCATACAACTGCATGGGCGGATTTTTCTCTGATACAAGTGGGGAGCACGACCTGTGCAAGACTGGATTTCAATAATTCCATGGTTCGTTTTGCAGATCTGCGTTATATAGAAGTTGAATTTATGGTGGATGATGAGGCCGGACTTAAGATTCCCAATACGGCGATTGTTGAAAAAGATTTTTACCTGATTCCGAAAGCTTTTCTGGTGGAAGAGGGGGATGAGCAGGGATTTTTAAGAGAGGTTTATGACGAAAACGGACAGGCGTCGGCAGAATTTGTGAATATGACGCTTTATTCAGAGGATGAAGAGTATTATTATGTTGATCCCAGAGAGACGGATTCTGTTACGGGAGAGGAAAAATTGCCGATTGGGAGTTATCTGATTCTGACAGATTCGCAGGAACGGTTCCAGGTAGGGATGACAGGAACGCTGCAGGGAGTTTACAATATTAACAAAGGATATACGCAGTTCCGTCAGATCAAGATTCTGAGCCAGAATGAAGAGTATACACTGGTGGAAGAAGGCACCAGCTATGGCCTGACAGTATATGATCATATTGTGCTGAACGGAGAGACTGTGGATGAAGATGAAATTATATATTAGGAGTTGATAAAATGGTGGCAGAAAATTACAGAGAGGTGGACCGCAGAGTGGGCGAAGCCTGCGCGAGGAGCGGAAGAAACCGGAAAGAAGTTACTCTGATTGCAGTGAGCAAAACAAAGCCGGTAGAGTTGATCAGGGAAGCTATGGATGCGGGAGCGGATGTGTTCGGCGAGAATAAAGTACAGGAGCTGTGCGATAAATATGAGCAGCTTCCGAAAACACTTCACTGGCATCTGATCGGTCATCTTCAGAGAAATAAAGTAAAATATATCGTAGATAAGGTCGATCTGATACATTCTGTAGATTCTATGCGTCTGGCGGAAGAGATCAGCAAAGAGGCGGAAAAGAAACAGACGGATGTGAAGGTTCTGATAGAAGTGAATGTAGCGCAGGAAGAGAGCAAATTTGGCGTAAGCGTGGATGAAACGGAAGAACTTGTGAGGGAAATCGCAAAACTTCCCCGCATACATGTGCTTGGATTGATGACAATTGCTCCGAATGTGTCAGATCCTGAAGAAAATCGGCCGGTATTCCGTACTTTAAAGAAATTGGCAGTTGACATCAAAATGAAAAACATTGATAATGTAAGAATGGATGTGCTTTCCATGGGTATGACAGGTGATTATCAGGTTGCCATCGAAGAGGGAGCAACGATGGTGAGAGTCGGTACCGGAATCTTCGGGGAGCGCAATTATTCGGTGTAAAGGAGTGTCCGTATGAGTATTTTTGATAAGCTGATAGATACGATGCATATTGGCAGTGACGACGATTACGATGATTACGACGATGATTTCGATGATGACGACTTTGAAGAGGAACGGCCAAGGAAGAGGAGTGTCTTTAAAAAGAAAGAAAAGGATTTTGACTATGATCTGGAAGACGATCTGGTAGAGGAATCCAACAAAGTAAAGCCGGTGAAGCAGCAGGCAAAGATCAAGCCTATGCGGTCCAGGAAAGGCGGGAATGGAATGGAAGTGTGTGTGTTCAAACCTACACAGTTTGAAGAGGCCAGAGAGATTACCGATACATTGCTGAACAACTGTACCGTGGTATTGAATTTTGAAGGGCTGGATGTGGAAGTGGCACAGAGAATCATCGATTTTACATCAGGTTCCTGCTATGCTATCGGTGGAAATCTTCAGAAGGTTTCAAATTACATATTTATTGTAACGCCGAAGACGGTGGATATTTCAGGAGATTTTCAGGATATCCTGTCAGGCGCGTTTGATATCCCGACCATTTAGAGAGGAAAGAGGCAAAGGGCTGCCGCAAAAATTCAGGCTGTCAACATGGATTTTTGCGGCAGAATTTTGTTTTTAAAGCGAATATGAAAATAAAAGTAAACAAAGGAAAGAGTACAGAGTACAGCATATGTCTGGAGCCGGATTTTGAAAATCTAAAAAAAGCTCTGGAGCCTTTGGAGACGAAAGAAAGAAAGATCTGTATCGTGGCCGACAGTATCACGGCCGGACTGTATCTGCAGCCGTTGAAAGAATCTCTGGAAGGCTGCTGCAGGCAGATATCCCAATTTGTCTTTCAGGCCGGAGAAAAGCATAAGACGCTGGATACCGTCAAAGATCTGTACGAGCATCTGATTCTGGAAAAATATGACCGCAAGGATCTTTTGATGGCGCTGGGGGGCGGCGTGGTGGGAGATCTGACCGGATTTGCTGCCGCTACTTATCTGAGGGGAATTCGTTTTGTTCAGGTCCCCACCACCCTTTTGTCCCAGGTTGATTCCAGCATCGGCGGAAAGACGGGCGTGGATTTTGATGCCTACAAGAATATGGTAGGGGCGTTCCATATGCCAAGCCTGGTGTATATGAATCTGGAGACCTTAAAGAGTCTCCCTGAGAGACAGTTCGCTTCCGGAATGGGAGAGATCATCAAGCATGGATTGATCCAGGACAACGCTTATTATCAGTGGCTGACAGAGCATGGGCAGGAGATTGCGGACCGGGAATACGATGCGCTTCTTTATATGGTGTCCGGAAGCTGTCAGATTAAGAAACACGTGGTAGAACAAGATCCCACGGAACAGGGGATCCGGTCCTGGCTGAATTTTGGTCATACGATAGGGCATGCTGTTGAGAAGCTGAAAGAATTTACACTGTGCCATGGAGAGTGTGTGGCAATCGGAAGTGTGGCGGCGGCGTGGATTTCCCGGGAAAGAGGATATCTTACGGGAGACGAACTCCTGCAGATTGAGAAAGTATTTCAAAATTACCATTTGCCTGTGAGGGTCGGGGGATTAGAACCGGATCGTATCCTGGAAGCCACTAAGCTGGATAAAAAGATGGAAGCAGGAAAGATCAAGTTTGTGCTTCTGAAAAAGATCGGAGAGGCTTTTGTGGCGAAAGATGTGGAAGATCGGGAACTTCTGGGTGCTATTCGATATGTATGTGAGGAGAATGTGCATGAATAGATTTTTATGCCGCCCGTGGGGAATCATTTTGTCGGTGCTGGTTCTGGTCGGGTTGGATCAGTGGACCAAGGCATTGGCGGTGCGCTTCCTGAAAGGAGCCGAACCGTTTGTGATCTGGAACGGAGTATTTGAGCTGCGGTATCTGGAAAACCGGGGAGCGGCTTTTGGGCTTTTCCAGGGACAGAGAACTTATTTCCTGTTGGTAGGAGTTATTGTATTCATAGCATGCTTGTATCTTTTTGCACGTATGTCCCGGAATGCACGCTTCTGGCCTATACGTCTGATTGCGGTCTGCATTCTGGCGGGAGCGTGGGGCAATATGATTGACCGTCTGAGATATGCGTATGTGGTAGATTTTTTTTATTTCAAGCTGATCGATTTTCCGATTTTTAATGTAGCGGACATTTACGTGAGTGTGGGAACCGCAGTGCTGGCAGTATTAATACTTTTCTATTATAAGGATTCGGATCTGGAAGAATTGATGAAAAAGAAATCGGTGAAAGAAAAATGAGCAGGATTTGTCTGGAAGTGGAAAATGATACGGCAGGAGAGCGTCTGGACAAGTACTTGAGCGTCGTGCTGCCGGATCAGTCCAGGTCTTATCTGCAGAAATTGATCAAAGATGGGCAGATACAGGTAAATGGAAAAAACGCCAAGCCCGGGATGAGGCTGGACGAATCAGATGAGGTGACGGTCGAACTCCCGGAACTGAAAGATCCGGAGATTCTGCCGGAAAATATACCGTTGGAGATTTTGTATGAGGATGACAGCCTTTTGTTTGTGAATAAACCCAAAGGGATGGTTGTTCATCCTGCGCCGGGACATTATACCGGTACGCTGGTAAATGCGGTTATGTATCACTGCGGAGATGAACTGTCAGGGATCAACGGTGTACTGCGTCCGGGAATTGTTCATCGCATTGACAAAGACACGACCGGAGTCCTGGTTGTCTGCAAAACGGATCAGGCGCACCGATCAGTGGCAGAGCAGCTGAAAGTGCATTCGATTACACGTGTCTATCGTGCAATTGTCCATGGAGTGATCCGCGAAGAGGAAGGGACGGTAGATGCGCCGATCGGCAGACATCCCACAGATCGGAAACGGATGGCGGTCAATGAGAGAAACGGCAAACGTGCAGTGACTCATTATCGCGTGCTGCGGCGATTTGAGAATTTTACCTATATTGAATGCCGGCTGGAGACGGGAAGAACTCATCAGATCCGAGTGCATATGGCCTCTGTTCATCATCCGCTTTTGGGGGATACGGTTTATGGAGCAGGAAAAAGCGTCAAAAACGTGGATGGACAGGTACTGCATGCCATGATTCTCGGACTCGTTCATCCGGTGACCGGACAGTATCTGGAGGTGGAAGCACCTTTGCCGCTATACTTTCGGAATCTGCTCGAAAGGCTGTAAGGCAGCTCTTTTCATTTACTTTCAGGGGGCCCTGTGCTATAATATCAAAAAGTCCGGGAGGAAGGGAGTATGAGGACGTTTCGGTATACCATCAGGGAGGAACTGGGGATGCATGCGCGTCCGGCTGGGTTGATTCTCCAGCTTGCCAAGGAATTTAAAAGTGATATCATCGTGACCAACAGGGGCAGGGAGGGAGATTTGAAGCATCTTCTTTCGCTGATCAATCTGGATATCAGATACCAGGATACGGTGACGGTGACAGTCGACGGTCCGGATGAAGATGCGGCAGCAGAAGAGTTACAGGCTTTCTTTGAAGAAAATCTTTAAGACTGCATTTCATAGGAAAATAATAAAGGACTGGTCCTTGGGACGAGTCCTTTTTACAGGAAATTATACAGGAGATCTGACAGAAAAGGAGCGACAGAATTATAATATGAGTGGAAACCAGTCATCCGGAGGCAGGAAAAGAACTGCTTCTACCGGAAAAAATACAAAAAGAAAAACTGATACGCAGAGCAGGAAGACAACAGAACGGGAAAACAGGCTTTGGGATGAAGTTTTGCTGGTGGTTCTGCTGGTGGTTACCGTGTTTTTATTCGTGAGTAATCTGGGAGCCGGAGGGGCTGTGGGCAGTGCGGTAAGCGGTCTGATGTTTGGCTGTTTTGGGTTGTTCGCCTATCTGTTCCCGATTGTTCTGATGCTTTTAATCCTGTTTTCTCTGGCCAATCGGGAAAACTGGATAGCTTCTGTAAAGATCGGAGGCACCCTGGCGGGGTGCGTGGATATCTGCGCCCTGCTGCATCTGCTTTCTTCCGGGGACAGGCAGATCGAAGGCCTGGGACAGATATTCCAGTATTGCAAAGAATACAGAACCGGCGGAGGTCTGATAGGCGGAGGAATTTTCACGGGTCTGGAAGGCGCGTTCGGCACGGCCGGAGCGGTCCTGATCCTTCTGGGCGTCCTGATCATCTGCGCGGTTATAGTGACGGGATTTTCTTTCGTGAGCAGCATGTCAAAAGGAAGCAGGAAGGTATACGACACGGCCCGACAGGACATGGAACGCCGCAGGGAGGACGCGAAGATACGCCGGGAGCAGCGGGAGGAACAGAGACGAGAACAGCGGACGGAGAAAAAGATAAGCGGGGTATCCCGTGATCTGACGATTCCAAAGCCGGAGGAGCGGGAAGAGATATCAGAAAAGATGCCGGAAGAAGAGGTATCTATGCCTGTGCCGGAGGATGCTGTAGTACCGGAATTATCATTCCCGGTTCATAAACCTTCGCCCGTGAAGAAAGAAGAACCTCAGGAAATATCTTTGGGGACAGGGGGTATCCGGGAGATTGAATTTAACGAAGAAGATCTTTTGAAAAATGCTCTTAGCAAAAGAGAACTGGAGGAGGAAAAAGCCAGAGAACAGCAGCGTGAGAAAAAGAATGCGAATGATGTCCGTGCTCCGGAGCAGGAAAAAGAGGCGGAAGAATCCGCGGAATATCAGTTCCCGCCGCTTTCTTTGCTGAAAGGAGTAAAAAAAGATTCCAGAAAGAAAGATTCCGGCGCCCGTCTGCAGGAGACGGCAGGACATCTCCAGCAGATTCTGGAAGATTTTGGAGTCAACGCGACAGTTACCGACGCGAGTCAGGGTCCGGCAGTAACACGGTATGAGGTGCAGCCGGCCCATGGCGTAAAGGTGAATAAAATCATTGCTCTGGCCGATGATATCAAATTAAATCTGGCAGTACCAGATGTTCGGATCGAAGCTCCGATTCCGGGAAAGGCGGCGGTAGGGATTGAAGTGCCCAATAAAGAGAATTCTGTAGTGCCGCTGAGAGAACTTCTGGAGTCTGCGGAATTTAGGAACCATCCGTCCAGGGTTGCTTTTGCGGTTGGAAAAGACATCGGAGGAAATATTATGGTCTCAGATATAGCCAAGATGCCCCATCTTCTGATCGCAGGCGCTACCGGTTCAGGAAAATCAGTCTGTATCAATACTCTTATTATGAGCATTTTGTACAAAGCCAGGCCGGATGAAGTAAAACTGATCATGATTGATCCTAAAGTAGTAGAACTAAGTGCTTACAATGGAATTCCGCATCTTTTGATTCCCGTGGTAACAGATCCGAAAAAAGCCTCAGGAGCACTGAACTGGGCAGTGGTGGAGATGATGGACCGGTATCAGAAATTTGCAGAATTGAATGTGCGCAATATTGAAGGATATAACAGTAAAATTGATTCAATCGCCAAAATAGAAGGCGGGGAATACCGGGAGAAAATGCCGCAGATCGTGATTATTGTGGACGAGCTGGCAGATCTGATGATGGTCGCTCCCGGAGAAGTGGAGGACGCCATCTGCCGTCTGGCTCAGCTTGCCAGAGCGGCAGGAATTCATTTGATTATTGCCACACAGAGACCTTCTGTCAATGTGATTACCGGCCTGATCAAAGCGAATATGCCTTCCAGAATTGCCTTTGCCGTTTCTTCAGGCGTAGATTCCCGCACGATTCTGGATATGAACGGTGCGGAAAAACTGCTGGGTAAAGGAGATATGTTGTTTTCTCCATATGGGCTGCCCAAGCCTCTGCGCGTACAGGGAGCGTTTGTCTCGGATCAGGAAGTGGGCGCAGTGGTAGAATTTCTGAAAAATCAGACCAGTATGCTGCCGGCGCAGGAGACTGACGTGGAGGACAGGATGAAGCAGGTGCAGGCATCCATTGAAAGTGCCTCTGCGGCTCTGTCAGGAGGCGGAAACAATGACAGGGATGTGCTTTTTGTGGATGCGGGAAAATTTATCATCGAGAAAGACAAGGCTTCCATCGGAATGCTGCAGAGATGGTTTAAAATTGGATTCAACCGTGCGGCCAGGATCATGGATCAGCTGGCGGAAGCAGGTGTGGTAGGAGAAGAAGAAGGCACAAAACCGAGAAAGGTGCTGATGTCCATGGAGGAATTTGAACAGTACGTGGACGGGTATGTATAACGTATGGAAAGGATGCATTATATGACATGAAATGCCAGAAATGCGGAGCAGAGATTCCAGACAATAAAATATACTGTGAAAAATGCGGATCTCCTATTCAGATGGTGCCGGATTACAATCCGGTGGATGATATTCGGATCGGAGAAGAGAAAAAGGTTCCGATTCCCGAAAAAGTAACGGAAACGGTTGCGGAGGCACTGCCTTCCGGAAAAAGAAAGTATATACTGGCAGCCGTTTTTGCCGCTTTTTTAGGCGTACTGATTTACCGGACCGCGTATCGCATTATTCTGGAACCGGTTCAGGAAACGGAGACAGAGGCTGTGGTTCTTTTGGAGAAACCCACTTTCAGTCTTCCGTCAGGAACATATTCTTACATGCCGACTTTGACGATCAGTCATTCACAGAGAGAAGAAGGGGTCATTTATTATACGACAGACGGTTCGACGCCGAATGAAGACAGTCAGATCTTTAATGGCCCCATTAAAATAGGAGAAGGGAAAACGGTGGTGAGAGCTGTCTTCATTCGCAGCGATGGGATGCAGAGTGAGGAGGCGGACGGAACTTATCAGGTGGAGTTTGATTATCCTGAAGAGCCTGTGTTCAGCGTGGACAGCGGAGAATACCAGGGGAGCTTTTCTGTCATTATCACAGCCGAACCAGATTGTACTATCTATTATACCATGGACGGGTCAGATCCTGATCAGAACTCGGCTGTATACAGGAGTCCTGTTGTTATACCGTCCGGTCTGACAGTGCTGCGGGCGGTGTCGGTAGATGAAGAAGGCGGTATGAGCGGGATAATAGAAGCAATCTACAATGTGCAGGAAATTGTGCCGGCAGAGGATCCGGTACAGAATACGATGCCGGCAGAGGCTGTGCCAAATTCATAAATTTGTGTTGAAATACCTGGCATTTTGGATTATCATAAAAAATGATGATTTGCAGCCGGAAACGGATTGCAGGAAGGATAGGAGGAAACATATGTTTAAGATTTTAGAGGCAGAGCAGCTTTCTGCAAATGTCTACAAACAGGTGATCCTTGCTCCAAGAGTAGCAAAATCTTGTGAGCCGGGACAGTTTATCATTGTAAGAGTGGATGAAACCGGTGAAAGGATTCCGTTGACGATCTGCGATTATGACAGAGAGGCCGGGACAGTGACGATTGTGTTTCAGCCTATCGGTGTGTCTACATACAAACTGGTTGCTTTAAAAGCAGGCGACGAGATTGCAGATTTTGTGGGTCCGCTGGGGCATCCGTCCGAGCTGGTAACCGGTGATTTCGAAGAAGTAAAAAAGAAAAAGGTTGTTTTCATTGCCGGCGGAGTTGGAACGGCTCCGGTATATCCGCAGGCGAAATGGCTCCATGAGCATGGAATCGAGTGTGATATTATTGTAGGTGCCAGGACTAAAGACCTCCTGATCCTGGAAGACGAGATGAGCAAGGTGGGGAACCTCCATCTCTGTACAGATGATGGAAGCTACGGATTCAAAGGCGTTGGAACCGCCATGCTTGAGAAACTGGTGGAGGAAGGAAAGCACTTTGATCTCTGCGTGGCGATCGGTCCTATGATCATGATGAAATTTGCCTGTCTTACCACGAAGAAGCTGGGGATTCCTACCATCGTCAGTATGAATCCGATCATGGTAGACGGTACAGGCATGTGCGGAGCCTGCCGTATTATGGTGGGAGATGAAGTGAAATTTGCCTGTGTGGATGGTCCGGAGTTTGACGGACATAAGATCGATTTTGATCAGGCGATGAAGAGAGCGGCTATGTATAAGACCGAGGAAGGAAGACGCCTTCTGAAATACCAGGAAGGAGCAACTCATCACGGCGGCTGCGGAAATTGCGGAGGTGACAAATAATGGCTGATGTATTGAAGAAAGTTCCGGTAAGAGAGCAGGATCCGAAGGTCCGTGCGACTAATTTTGAAGAAGTATGCTATGGATATAACAGAGAAGAAGCTGTGGAAGAATCCCAGCGCTGCCTGGGCTGTAAAAAACCCAAATGTGTGGAGGGATGTCCGGTATCTATCAATATCCCCGCGTTTATCGAGGCAGTGAAAGAAGAAAAATTTGAGGAGGCTTTTAAAGTCATCAGTGAATCCTCTTCTCTGCCTGCGGTCTGCGGCCGTGTATGTCCTCAGGAAAGTCAGTGTGAGGGGAAATGTATCCGCGGCATCAAGGGAGATCCGGTGTCTATCGGAAAGCTGGAACGCTTTGTGGCCGACTGGGCGAGAGAGAACGGAATCAAACCGGAAGCGCCGGCGGAAAAGAATGGCAAGAAGGTAGCCGTGATCGGTTCCGGCCCGGCAGGTCTGACCTGCGCCGGTGATCTTGCCAAACTGGGCTACGATGTGACGATCTTCGAAGCGCTGCATAAAGCGGGCGGCGTGCTGGTATATGGCATTCCGGAGTTTCGTCTTCCGAAGGACCGCGTAGTAGGACCGGAAGTGGAAAATGTGAAGTCCCTGGGCGTAAAGATTGAGACAGACGTTATCATCGGCAAGACTGTGAAGCTGGATGAGCTTCTGGAGGACGAAGGCTTTGACGCAGTATTCATCGGTTCCGGCGCGGGTCTTCCGAAATTTATGGGAATCCCGGGAGAGCAGGCGAACGGAGTATGCTCCGCCAACGAATTCCTGACCAGAAATAACCTGATGAAAGCGTTCGATGAGAATTATGATACGCCGATTGTCCGCGGCAAGAAAGTCGTTGTCGTAGGAGGCGGCAATGTGGCAATGGATGCTGCCCGTACGGCGCTCCGTCTCGGCGCAGAGACCCATATTGTATACAGAAGAAGCGAGGAAGAGCTCCCGGCCCGTGTGGAAGAAGTGCATCACGCAAAAGAAGAGGGTATCATCTTCAATCTGCTGACCAACCCGGTGGAGATCCATGAAGATGAGAACGGATGGGTGAGCGGTATCACCTGTATCCGTATGGAGTTGGGCGAGCCGGATGCATCCGGAAGACGCCGTCCGGTAGAGATTCCTGGATCTGAGTTCCGCATCGACTGCGATACGGTGATCATGGCGCTGGGTACCTCCCCGAATCCGCTGATCTCCTCTACGACCAAGGGACTGGAGATCAATCGCAGGAAATGTATCGTTGCTTCCGAAGATACCGGGGCCACCTCCAAAGAAGGCGTATACGCCGGAGGAGACGCGGTGACCGGAGCGGCGACCGTGATCCTGGCCATGGGCGCGGGAAAAGCCGCCGCAAAAGGCATCCATGAGTATCTGAGCCAGAAATAATATCTGTGATAAACCGGAGGCCGGCTGTGATTTCAATGAGTCACACCGGCCTCTGTTAAGATCTGTCTGTTTCCCGATATTCCCTTCCTTCAGTTTCAGAAAAGAAATTCCTGTCCTTCTATCATGATTCCCCTTATTTCCCGGACATCCACGGGCGGATTCAACCAGTCTGTTCCGCCGTATAGATACATATAAAAGGGGTATTCCAGAGGCTCGCCTTCCTGGTCTGTAAGCTGCACATCTATCTCTGTGTCGCTGGGACCCGGCAGTCCGTAAAGCTTCAGATCCAGAACCAGAGGATTCAGCAGCACCTTGCCGACGAGATCGCCGCTCTCCAGATCCATTCTCATAGAGGTGCCGACGTTCTGAATTTTCCATGTGAATACTATGGGGCGGGACAGAAGTTCTTCTTTGTTTGTATTGCCCGAGGTGAATGTCACAGCCAGGCTGACCGTCATATCGGGATGGAATACTGATTCCGGATAGGCCCGGAAATTACTCGCTGCATAACTTCCGGTGGCCGTTTCATAATCATGCATGCCGCTGCTGCTTCCAAATCCTCCCATATGCAGGCTTTCTCCTTCCAGACCGGCGTCTGTCCAGACGGGTGTTCCCTCATACATTTCAAATCTTGGAATCGGAAAATCTTCTTCCGAAGCATATTCTTCCGGAACCGTATATTCCATAAGGATAGCGACGATCTGGTCATACATGATTGTCTGCAGCAATGTCGCTGAAAAACCGTCCTGTTCCGCCGTCTGGCGGATATCCTGTATGCAGGATCCCGGGATCGCATCCGAAAGATCGGAACTTTGGCGAAAATGTATTTCCCATCTAGGATCCGGCTCCGGTTCTTCATCCCGGAAATGATAGAGTACCGCCGCACAGACAATCGCTATTGTCAGGATGCCTGCCGAAATACAAATCCTTTTCTTCATATTTTTCATGAGTATCCCCCTTCCTGAGACCGAACAGGTATCTGTTTCTGCCTTCAGATTATCAGTCTGATAATAGTGCTGTCAATGCCTAAAGTGTCGGAAAATTTCGAAAAGGGGTTTCTCCGTCCTGGGAGACTACTTGACCAGTGCTTTTTCTTCTTTCAGCGCCACACAGGAACGTGTGTAGGATAAAGTAGATACCAGCCAGATAACTGCCACAATGAACACGGCCAGCATGCCTGTATTGAAAAACAGATTGCTGAGCATAGTTACCAGAAGAAGGGCCGGGATCAGTTTGTTCAGAGTAGTATATGTCCTGTAGGCGCTTCGGTAGATAACCTCCCGTTCCGCTTCATCACAGCTTTCCAGCCATTGCTTCTGGAATTTTTTGGACGAGGGGTCACCTTTCCGTTCGGGATAGATTTTCTGAACTAGTTTTACATAGCGTATCTGCCAGAAACAGTCGTAGAGCATGCAGATGATGAATACAAGGCAGGCATACAGAAAGTTTCCTCTGGCAGCATCCGAACTGTTCAGATAGTTGGATGAATAGCCAAGTGAGAGAAAAATAAAGCAGAGAGTTTGGGAAAAAATATTCAGGCTTGTAGATAAAGCTGCGTACTTTTCTTCTTCATAGTCCAGACGGTCAGCTTCCTCATCATCTGCACGCAGGAGACGGCCCATAATTTCTCTGAGTTTTTTCAGAACACTTTCACCGGCAATGACAGAGAGAACTGTGATAACAATCAGTACCGGGAAAATGGCCATCTGAAGGGAATGAAATGCCTGTGCGGCGGCATACTCAATCCCATGTCCGTAATGTTCGACCATAAAGTACATTCCGAGACCGAAAACGCCCCCTGCCGCGGCGCCGGCAAGCAAGATTAAGATTATTTTGAAATAGCTGTTTGACTTTCTGGTTTTCATGATTCATCCTCCTCATATACAAATATATCTTCTACATTAGTCCGGCAGATCTTTGCCAGTTTCAATGCAAGTGTGACCGAAGGGGAATAGTCCCCGCGCTCGATCAGGCTGATGGTCTGTCTGGATACCCCAGCCAGTTTACCGAGTTCTGTCTGGTTGATTCCCAGTTTTGAACGGTATTCCTTTAAATGATTGAGTAACGGCACTTGATCACTCCCTTTCATGATTGATTTCCGCATGCGTTTTGACAACTTTTCTTGTCATATACAAAATATCATTGACAACTTTATTTGTCAATAGTTTTGACAACTTTTTTTGTCAAAAATAAAAATGACGGGGTTTCCCGTCATTTTACTTTATAAATCAGATTATAATTCGCTGTAAAAGTTTTCATTATAAAAATTTTCTGTCCATTCCTCTGCATAGGCATCATCCACTTCAGGAAATGCACGCATCAGGCGTTCCCGGACCATTTCTGATATAAGAAAATATTTCATTTCTTCCGTAGTATTGGTGTCCAGATCTACCATCAGCTCCTCTGGTCTTAGATTATCCGCTGCCCATTGGCGAATGCGTTCCTCCAGATCGGTTTCATCAGTTATTTCTCCGGTAAGCCGGACCGCATGGCGGAAAGACAGAATCGCAATTCCTATAAAAATAATAAAAACTGCATCCAGAACGATCAGAGAAAATTGACTGAGGGGAATATGTATAATGCCGGTTAAAGCTGCGGTGATTATCAGGAAACCTGCACAGCCTATGACAAGGAAAGCCCATGCAGAAGATTTTGCTTCCGCAAAACGTTCCTTGGCCGATTTGTATTCTGACATAAACGGTTGCTCCTTTTTCTGATTGTAATTTAAATATTTTTTATTATAGAAGAAATTCGTGTTATAATCAATGCCAAAGGAGAGGAAAATATGAAAATAACAGTGATCGCAGTGGGAAAGATCAAGGAAAAATACTTTAACGCGGCTATAGAGGAATACGTCAAAAGGCTGGGGCGCTATTGCAGACCGGAGATTATGGAAGTGGCTGATGAAAAGACGCCGGATGGGGCAGGGGAATCGCTGGAACTTCAGATCAAGAGGAAAGAAGGGGAGCGCATTCTTCAGAAGCTTCCGGAAAACGCGTTTGTGGTTGCGCTGGACATAGATGGGAAGGCTCTGGATTCCGAGGAACTTGCCGCGCAGATGGAGCGTTGGAATGTAAATGGCATAAGTCATCTGGTTTTCCTGATCGGCGGGTCCCTGGGACTTGCGCCGGAAGTGCTCGCCCGGGCAGACTACAGGCTTAGTTTTTCCAGAATGACGTTTCCGCATCAGCTAATGCGGGTTATTCTGTTGGAACAGATCTACCGGAGTTTCCGAATACGGAATCATGAGCCGTATCATAAATAATTTTTTATAATTATGTCTGTGAACTTGACTTTATACCTGGTATATCCTTTATAAAGGAAGCAGGAAGATAGAGGGGAGGTACATTCTATATGGAAGAAAAAGAAAAAAGGGGCTCCGTGTTTGCCCAGTTTACAAAAGATTATATGGCATTTTCGCGGTTTGAAAGAAAAAGAGAGTTCTCTTTTATGCCGGACACAAGATGCAGTAAACCGGAAGAATTTACAGATGAATTGCTGAAATTCGCGAAAGAAGAGAAACTGGATATGGTGATCACAAAAGAAGGAATGTCCCCCAGATTTGAGATCGATGGGATTGAATACCGCGCATACCGTACATCGAGCAGGTTCGGCATCGTAGTTCACTGTGAGATGACTCATCCGGAGAATTATATGCCGGAAGGTATGTCGGAGAAAACATATCGCAGATATCGTTTCTGGTCGATTGTCTTGTTTCCGTTTTTGATTTTTATTACAACAAATCTCTGGCTGATCCGAAGCGCCTTTAATCAGTGGGAAACGATACTGGTGTTTGGCGTGGCTGCGGTTGTCTGGGCGGCGTACATATTTTTCGTCCATTATTGTTATGGAATGAATTTTCGGGGATAAAATCGGGGATTGACAGTAACAGTGTTTTTTGCTATCATAAATCCAGCTGAAACAAATAGGAAATGCGATGAAGAGGAATAGTACATTCGGACTTGACTGCAGAGAGCTGTCGGGTGGTGCGAGACAGCGGAGAGGATGTCTGGAACTCGCCTCCGAGCGGCTGTCCGAAATCTTTCGTCATGCGGGAGAGAGTAGACACAGACGGGGCCCTGCCGTTATAGAGGGAAGGATATAAGAAGCAATTCCGTATCCGTTGAGTGTGTGAGTTTTTCACAAAATAAGAGTGGTACCGCGTGGGACAGTTGTCCTTCGTCTCTGGGAGTAAGACCCGGGAGACGGAGGATTTTTTTGTATCAAAATTTATTTTCCTGTTTTGTTTCTATATCAAGAGGGAAAAGGAGAAAGAGAGAAATGATGGATTACAGAAAGTACACCAGACAGTATTTCATGCCGCCTGAAAGATGTATGGACTGGGCAGAGAAGGATTATGTTGACCATGCGCCCGTATGGTGCAGCGTGGACCTGCGGGATGGCAATCAGGCGCTGGTGGTGCCGATGACGCTGCAGCAGAAGCTGGATTTTTTCAAACTTCTTGTGAAGATCGGGTTTAAAGAGATAGAAGTGGGATTTCCGGCAGCTTCCGAGACGGAATATGAGTTTTTGCGCGCCCTGATCGAGCAGGATCTGATCCCGGATGATGTGACCGTACAGGTATTGACGCAGGCCAGAGAGCATATTATCCGGAAAACTTTTGAAGCACTGAAAGGCGTGAAAAATGCGATTGTTCATGTCTATAACTCTACTTCTCTGGCGCAGAGGGAGCAGGTGTTCCGCAAATCAAAGGAGGAAATCAAGCAGATTGCCGTCGAAGGAGCGAAACTTCTGAAAGAACTGACAGAAGAGGCCGGAGCGGAATATCGGTTTGAGTACAGCCCGGAGAGTTTCACCGGAACAGAGCCGGAATACGCATTGGAAGTATGCAATGCTGTGCTGGATGTATGGCAGCCCACGGCGGAGCGGAAAGCGATTATCAATCTCCCGGTGACGGTACAGCATTCCATGCCGCATGTTTATGCACAGCAGATTGAGTATGTCAGCAAACACTTAAACTATAGAGAAAACGTATTGGTATCCCTCCATCCGCATAATGACCGCGGATGCGGGGTGGCCGATACGGAGATGGGACTCCTGGCCGGAGCGGATCGTGTGGAAGGGACCCTTTTCGGCAATGGAGAGAGAACCGGAAACGTGGATATTGTTACAGTAGCCATGAATATGTATTCGCAGGGTGTCGATCCGGAACTGGATTTCTCGGATATGACGGAAATTTGCGACAAATATGAAGAATACACAGGCATGAAAGTGAACGAAAGAAATCCGTACAGCGGAGCTCTGGTGTTCGCGGCATTCTCCGGTTCCCACCAGGATGCGATTGCGAAGGGTATGAAATGGATCGAAGAGAAGCAACCGGAACATTGGACCGTGCCATACCTGCCCATTGATCCCACCGATGTGGGCCGGAGCTACGATGCGGATGTGATCCGTATCAACAGCCAGTCCGGCAAGGGCGGAGTCGGATATATTCTGGAACGCAACTATGGTATCGTGATGCCGGCCGGTATGCGGGAGGTCATGGGATATGCGGCGAAGGCAGTCTCAGATGTACAGAATAAGGAACTGCAGCCCGATGAAATCTATGATGTATTCATGGAGAAATTTGTAGGTATTCAGGAGCCGTATCATATTACGGAAGTTCATTTTAAGCAGACAGACGGCATTACTACAGAAGTGACGACAGAATACCAGGGAGAAAGAAAGGTGACGTCGGCATCCGGAAACGGACGTCTCAATGCTGTGAGCAACGCGCTGAAAAAAGCCTATGGTTTCGAGTATAATCTGGTTACCTATCAGGAGCATGCGCTGACAAAGAGCTCCAGTTCCAGCGCCATCGCATATGTGGGAATCCAGACTCCGGACGGAAAAGTGCATTGGGGTGCGGCCATTGATCCGGATATTATCCGTGCTTCCATTGATGCATTATTGACGGCTATCAATCATTCTATCAAATAACATACGACAAAAACAGAGAACGTTTTTCACATTTTTTTGTGAAAAGCGTTCTTTTTTTGCTTTGCTGTCATAAAAATGAAAAAAACTGTTCATAATACTTAACAAAATTGTAATATTTATCTTGACTTACATGCCTGATCGGGTCTATAATGCCAATTCGAAGACCGAAAGCTACAGGCTATGGTCAAACAACTAAATAAAAGTAAAGGAGTGTATGTATGCGTAGATGCTATCTGGGTGCGGCGCTTGTGTTAGGAACTCTGATATCAGGCTTTGCATCCTTTAACTCCTGCGGAGCCGGCACATTGACTGTGTATGCCGCGGAGAACGCCCTTACTGAAGAAATGGAAATTGTTTTTCAGGAAGAAGTTCAAACAGGAGAAGAGAACGTCGAAACAGAAACACCGGAAGAAGAAGCAGCAGAAGTGACAGCAGAACAGCCAGCCGCTGAGGAAGCCGTGCCGGCAGAGCCGGTACCGCAGCCTGCACAGGTGGCAGGGAGCAGTTTTAGTTTAGAGGAGCAGGAGTATCAGGTTCTTCTCAAGATTGTGGAAGCAGAAGCCGGAGGAGAAGATACGACCGGTAAGATGCTGGTAGCAAATGTGATTATGAACCGTGTAAGGAGCGGGATCTTCCCGGGTACGGTGACGGAAGTGGTCTATCAGACTCAGGATGGAAAAGCCCAGTTTTCTCCGACAGCGGACGGACGAATCGATCAGGTAAGCATATCTCAGGACACTGTGGATGCGGTAGCCCGGGTAATGAATGGAGAAGATTGTTCCGGCGGAGCGTTATTTTTCCGGTCGGTCAACAGCAGCAGCGGATGGTTTGACCAGTCGCTGAACCGGGTGCTGGAACATGGAAATCATATTTTTTATACCTTGTAAATACCTGATACATGAGAAAGAGGCGGAAAGCCTCTTTCTTTTTTTGGGGCGGTATGCTAGAATACAAATAACTGTTCAGGGCGGCGGGAAAAGAAGATGCGCCGTCCTGAACAGTTACGAATATAATAGATTTTGACGGAAAAGGAATGGAGAGAGATGGAGTTGTTATATAAGAGCACACGCGGAGGAGAGAACAAAGTCCCGGCGTCCAGAGCGATTCTGGAAGGCCTGGCAAAAGACGGCGGCCTTTTTGTGCCGGAAAGGATTCCCGCGCTGGATGTTTCCATGGACGAGCTGGCAGGCATGACATATCAGGAAACAGCTTATCAGGTGATGAAACTTTTCCTGACAGACTTTACGGAAGAAGAGCTGAAAAAGTGTATTGCCGACGCATATGATGAGAAGTTTGATACAGAGGTGATCGCTCCGCTGGCCAAAGTGGAGAACGCGTATTATCTGGAATTGTTCCATGGAGCAACGATCGCTTTTAAGGACATGGCGCTGTCGATTCTGCCGCATCTTATGACTACGGCAGCCAGGAAAAACCGGATAAAAAATGAGATTGTAATTCTGACAGCTACATCTGGAGATACAGGCAAGGCGGCTCTGGCCGGGTTTGCCGATGTACCGGGAACAAGAATCATTGTATTCTATCCGAAGAATGGTGTGAGTCCTATCCAGGAAAAGCAGATGGTGACCCAGAAAGGGGATAATACTCTGGTGGTTGGCATCCATGGTAATTTCGACGACGCGCAGAGCGGCGTGAAGAAAATTTTTGGGGATCAGGAACTGGCCGAGGAACTGAATCAGGCAGGATTTCAGTTTTCCAGCGCCAATTCCATCAATATCGGACGCCTGGTTCCTCAGGTGGTATATTACGTATATGCATATGCCAAACTTCTGGAGAGCGGGGAACTGGAAGAAGGCGAAGCCATGAATGTGGTAGTGCCTACGGGGAATTTTGGCAATATCCTGGCGGCATATTATGCGAAACTCATGGGAGTGCCGATCGCGAAACTGATCTGCGCATCCAATGAAAATAAAGTCTTGTATGATTTTTTCCGAACAGGAGAATATGACAGGAACCGTCCGTTTATCCTGACTACTTCACCGTCCATGGATATCCTGATTTCCAGCAATCTGGAAAGGCTGATCTACCGGATCGCGGGCAGCGACGCAGCGGAAGACGTAAAGCTTATGACTTCCCTGAACCAGGAAGGAAAATACCGGATTACCGATGCCATGAGGGAGCAACTGAAAGATTTCCGGGGATATTACGCTACGGAAGAGGAATGTGCCGGCCGGATAGCGGAAGTTTACGGGGATACCGGATATGTGCTGGATCCTCATACGGCGGTTGCCTCCTGCGCATATGAAAAATACTGTGTCGAAACAGGCGACCGGACAAAGACCGTGATCGCATCTACGGCCAGCCCGTATAAGTTTACCAGAAGCGTCATGGAGGCCATCGACGCGGAGAAGTACGGCCAAATGTCAGATTTTGAACTTGTGGATTGCCTGGAAGAGATTTCCAAGGTGCCGGTCCCGGCTGCGATTGAAGAGATCCGTACGGCTCCGGTACGTCATTGCACGGTATGCGAAGCTTCTGAGATGAAACAGACAGTCAAAGAATTCCTTGGGATAAAGTAAGGAGAGGCAGACATGAATTTTGACGGAATATTTAATCTGATAGATATTGTGATACTGGGGTTTGGCTTTTATGCCCTGTACAGCGCGTATGTCCTGAAAAAAGAAGGAAAGATCATAGAGACATTTCTGGTGTTCAAGGATACTGATGTAAGAACCTGTAAGGATCTGCAGGGATATGCGAATTATATGAGTCCTAAACTTGGTCTTTTAGGCGGATTCATGGTTGCGTACGGAGGAGTATCTGTTTTGAATACTTATGTGGTTCCCATCGAAACGTTGTTCTGGGTAATGTTTGTCGGATTTCTTGTGGTTCTGATCTGGTATTCATTCGCAGTGAAAAAGGCCATGAAAATATATTTTTAAGAGTATTTTTCGGAAAGCAGGGACATAGAATGGAGCATGGAAATTACATTCTTGAGGTCTGTACAGACAGTCTGGAGTCGGCGGTAGCCGCACAGAAAGGTGGAGCGGATCGTCTGGAACTGTGCGGGCATCTGGTTATCGGCGGAGTGACGCCGGAGGAAGAACTGTTTCTTCAGGTACGCCGTGCCTGTCAGATTCCGATCCGCGTGCTGATCCGGCCCAGATTTGGCGACTTCTGTTATACGGAGCCGGAATTTGAAAGAATGTTGGATCAGATCAGCCGTTTCCAGAAGTTGGGAGCGGATGCGGTAGTATGCGGCTGCCTGCTGCCGGACGGGAATCTGGATCGGGAGCGGATGAAACTGCTTCTTGACCGGGCCGGGCATATGGAGATGACTCTTCATCGGGCATTCGATGTCTGTCGGGATGCGGAAAGAACTCTGGAAGAAGCCATAAGTCTGGGGATAGGAACTATCCTGACTTCCGGACAGGCTGACAGTGCCTTGAACGGTGCGGAACTTCTCCGGAGTCTGAACCAAAAATCACGGGGCAGAATCGCATTGATGGCAGGAGCAGGCGTGAAACCGTCTAATCTCAGGCAGTTATATGAAAAGACGGGATTGCAATTTTATCATATGTCGGCAAAATGTACGAAAGAGTCGCAGATGAAGTTCCGGCGGCAAGGCATTCCTATGGGACTTCCGGGTATCAGCGAATATGAGATATGGAGAACGGACGAGGAACAAGTTCGGGAAGCTGTTGAAATACTGGCGGATCTTCCATAACCGGAAGTATCTGGAATCTCTGGAGGATGTTTTTTATAGGGGCTGTTGTCAAAACAAAGAAAATGGGTTATACTAAAGTTACAGATTTCCTGGGGTGTTCGAGAACCCTGTTATTTTGAACCTACATTTACGTTTATGGGATTCCAAAATCGCAAATCGGATGTCATGCCTCCGTCCGCAAGGATGCCAGTGGAAGGCTGAACATTTGTTGAGGTTACCCACCTAGCTTGTGGCTAGGCGTCAAAATATAGGGAACGGCACTTTGGGAAACGAAAAATACCGGGTATTGCGCAGAGCAATACCCGTTTTTTATAGCACAGGATTTAATCCTGGAAACCAGGAGGATGGGAATGGAATGGAAAAAAATCCGGCAGAAGACGTTTCTTCTGCTCTGTATGACCGTTGTCCTATTTTTCCTTCTTATCAGAGCCCGGGAAGGAGAGCCGGGGAAGAAAGGGGAACGGGCGGAAATTCTGGAGATTCCGGAAGGGGAATACGTGGAAGAGCCGGAAGAAATATGGAGTCTTCCGGGAGCAGACGCCACGATCCGGGTGCTTCTGCTGGCGGAGGACGGCGGTCTTTTCCATGAAAAACAGGAACTGGATAAAGAATATGCAGGAGAACTGGAATATTATGAGGAAGAAAATGGCTGGGTTATCGTTAATGAACTGCCGCTGGAAGAATACCTGCGGTGGGTGGTGCCCAGCGAGATGCCTTCATATTATTCCATGGAAGCTCTGAAAGCGCAGGCTGTGTGCGCGCGGACCTATGCGGTGTGGCATATGCAGGAATATGCATATCCGGAATATGAAGCGCATGTGGATGACAGTGTTTCTTTTCAGGTGTATCACAATCTGGAAAATCAGGAAACTACGGATCAGGCGGTTAGGGAGACAGAAGGGCAGATTATGCTGTATGAGGATACGCCTGTGAAGGCATATTATTTTGCCACTTCCTGCGGAAGTACGACAGATGAGATGATCTGGGAGAAAGGCGACCGGAATCTGACACCGTACATAACCGGACATATTATAGGTGATATGGGAACTGACAAAGATCTGACAGATGAAGAAGATTTTTATAGTTTTATTACAACAAAACATGCAGGAGATCTGGAAATCGCGGAACCATGGTACCGATGGAACTGCTATGTGCCGCTGGAGCAGATTACAGCGAATGTGGAAACATGGGCTGACGCAAGAGCCGCCCGCAGCGCAGACGGAATCCTGCTGCAGAAAGGAAAACAGTATGTTCTTCCGGGCAACGAAGAGATCGGTATGGTGGAAAGCGCGGAAATAACAGAGCGTAATACGGGAGGTGTGGTGCAGCAAATGCTGCTCAAAGGACAGAACGGGACTCTGAAGATCCAATATGAGTATAATATACGCCTGTTGCTGGGAATTCCGGGAGGTGAGATTCATAAAAATGACGGAAGCACAGGAGATGGAGGGAATCTGCTGCCCAGCGGCTATTTTGTTCTGGAACCTGCGGAAGCGGATGGCGAACTTACCGGTTACCAAGTCTATGGCGGCGGTCTGGGGCACGGAGCCGGTATGAGCCAGAATGGAGCGCGGATCATGGCAGAACAGGGCAGCGGATATGAAGAAATCCTGCAGTATTTTTACAACGGGATCCGGCTTGCAAGGCTGGGAGAAACATAGTAAGATGGCAGGAGAAAGGAAGTGGACAGTGTGATACGGCTGATCAGGGCTGCATTGGAAATGAAAAGAGATATGGAAAGGAGCCATGTGGGAGCATATGCGGCCCAGTCGGCTTATTTTATCATGCTTTCCTTTCTGCCGCTGATGATTATGCTTCTTTCCATGATTCAGTATACGCATATCGGGAAAGCGGACATTTATGAACTGATCCAGGAAATTGTGCCGGTAGGGTTCCAGAGCTGGATATTAGGAATTGTAGATGAAATGTACAGTCATACCATGGCTGCCGTATCTTTGTCCGCAATCGTGACCGCGTGGTCGGCAGGCAAGAGCTTTATGGCGCTGAACCGGGGAATGAACGCCATCTGTAAGGTGGAGCGGAATCCTAATTATATTTTGATGCGCTTAAGAGGCGCCGTTTATGCCTTGTTTTTTGTGGCGCTGCTTCTGGTGTCGCTGCTTCTGATCGTATTCGGTCATTCTATTCATTTGCTTGCGGAAAAACATTTTCCGCTGCTTGCAATTTTTACCAGAATTTTATTGTCTTTCCGACTGGTGATCATGCTTGCGCTTTTTATTCTGTTTTTCGCGCTTCTGTATAAAATACTTCCTAATCGGAAGGCCGGCTTTTTTGAGCAGCTTCCGGGGGCGGTGTTTGCGTCTATAGGATGGTATCTGTTTTCTTTTGGATTTTCCATGTATATTGAATGGAGGAACGGACGGTTTGACATGTACGGAAGCCTGACCACGCTGGTGCTCTTTATGTTCTGGCTCTATTTTGTCATGTATATTGTCCTGATAGGAATGGAGATTAACCAGTGGCTGAAAGATCGTTACGTGCAAATTGACGTATAGAGCTGTATATCTGGGTACGGCTTTTGTATGGTTTGATGACAAAAGTTGAACCAAATCAGAATTGAAATTATCAGGGCTATGGATTATGATGAATATAGCTTGGAAGATGTGGCATGATAACAGAAAGGAAGGAGAGGTGAGAAGGAATGCTGAAGGACATGGTCAGTGAGAAACTGATTAGACTGCAGATCGAGGCGGATAACTGGGAGGACGCGGTGCGTCAGGCTGCTCAGCCGCTGGTGGATGAGAATAAGGCCAAGATGTCTTATGTGGACGACATTATCAAGGGTGTCAAGGAGATGGGGCCTTATATTGTGCTGACGAAGCACGTGGCTTTGCCTCATGCAAGACCGGAATCGGGTGCTCTGGAAAATGCGATCGGCGTCGCTACTTTGAAGACGCCGGTGGAATTCGGGAATGAAGAGAACGATCCGGTGAAGTACATGTTTTGTCTGTGCGCTACGGGAAATTCCGAACATCTGAACGCGCTTGCCGAACTGGCAGGTTTGTTTGAGGACAAGGACTTTTTCGAATTATTGGACAAAACAACAGATCCGGCTGAGGTAATGGCCTATATTAATAAAATAAGTGCTGAGTAAAAGAAAGGAGAATTGAATTATGTACAAAGCGTTAGTTTGCTGCCGTGCGGGTATGGGTTCCAGTATGCTGCTGAAAATCAAAGCAGATCAGGTGATCAGTGAAAACAATTTCCCGATCCAGACGGAGCATGGAAATCTGGATTCCCTGATGGGATTCAACGGTGACCTGGTAATCACCATGGATGACCTTTCCAACGAGCTGAAGGACAAGGTTCCGTATGCGCTCGGTATCCGCAACATTATGGACAAAGCGGAAATGAAAGCAAAAATGGAAGAGTTCCTGGCATCCAAAGAAGGTAAATAATCAAAAAGCATCGAACACTATAAAATGAATTAAGGAGGGAGTACATAATGTTAGATGCAATTATGGCCCAGTGTCGGAATACGTCACTGATTATGGGAGTGATCGCCCTGGTCGGCCTTCTGCTTCAGAAGAAACCGGCTACGGATGTGATCAGCGGCACCATGAAAACGGTGATCGGTTTCATGGTATTCAACATCGGTTCCAACGCGATGTCCGCGTGTGTAACCACATTTACGACTCTGTTTAACACTGCTTTCGGTATCGAAGGCGTTACCACCCAGGTGGAGGTGGCTACCGGTCTTGCACTGGACACCTACGGTACGGAAGTGGCACTGGTTATGGTGCTTGGTTTCGTGGTGAACCTGATCGTTGCAAAATTCACACCGTTTAAAGCAATCTTCCTTACCGGTCAGCATTTCCTGTATTTTGCATGTGTAATCGCGCTGATCTTCATTGCGAACGATATGCCGTTAGTTGTGACAGTTATTCTCGGCGGTATCCTGCTTGGCTTCTTCGGAGCTGCGCTTCCGACACTCTGCCAGCCGTTCATGAACAAGATCGTGGGTGCGGACAACCTGGCTATGGGTCATTTTAACTGTATCGGTTATGCGTTTTCTGGATATGTCGGACTTCTGTTCTCCAAAATGGGAATTGGAAAGAGCGAGTCAGAGGATTCCAGCAACCTGCATCTTCCGAAATTCTTCGAGCTGTTCAGAGACTTTATCTTCTCTGTAGCTCTGTTCATGGTTGTACTGTTCTACATTGCAGTAGTTGCGTGTGTAGTAAACGGCAACATGGATGTAGTGCTTGAGTATGCAGGAAACGATATCTGGTTCATTTATCCGATTCTGCAGGGTCTGCAGTTTGCAGCAGGTATGAGCGTTCTGATCTATGGTGTTCGTCAGTTCATCGCAGAGATCACCGCAGCATTCGTTGCTATCTCTGAGAAGTACATTCCGAACTCCAAACCGGCCGTGGACTGCCCGGCTATCTTCCCGTTCGCGCCGACCGCAGTGCTGGTTGGATTTATCGGATCCTTCCTGGGCGGCCTGGCAGCAATGGCACTGATGGTAGCATTCCACAGCAGCACGATCATGATTCCGGCAGCAGGCATCTGCTTCTTCTCCGGCGGTACCTGCGGTGTGTTCGGTAACGCGTACGGCGGCTGGAAAGGCGCTCTGGTTGGTTCCTTCATCGTAGGTATGGCTCTGACCGGTCTGCCGCTGATCCTGTATCCGGCATTCTCTGCCCTGGGTATTGCAGGCGCATCCTTCCCGAATGTGGACTACAATATCATCGGCGCAATCATGCACTGGATTCTTGGAATCTTCCACTAATTAAGTTGAATGATACCGGCAATGACAAGGGAAGTGATTCCCTTGTCATTGTCATATGATGGAATACGGCAGGTACAGAATGGACATGAAAGAGACAATAAAAGACAGAAAAGCATGTGGTATTTTAGTAAAGGCTCTGGGACATCCGTCCCTTGTGCTGATGGCGAAGAGTGCGGGCATGGATTTCCTTTTTTATGACTGTGAACATGGAACTCTTTCTTATGAGCAGCTCCATGATCTGATGGTACTGGGAAATGCATCCGGCATCCCTTCTGTTGTGCGGGTGCCGCAGCTTGCCAGGGCAGATGTGTCGAAGATTCTGGATTACGGCGCGTCCGGCGTGATGGTTCCGATGGTGGAGAGCCGGGAAGACGCAGAAAAGCTGGTATCCTGGAGTAAATATCCGCCAGTTGGGAAACGGAGTTATTCCGGCGGCGCAAATACCCATTACGGGCCCAGCGGGAACCATGCGTCGAATATGAAGGAGATCAATGCGCGCACTCTGACGATCGTACAGATCGAGACATATCAGGGGGCGGAACATGCGGATGAGATACTGGCTGTGGAAGGCGTGGATGCCGCGATAGTGGGGCCGTGCGATCTGGGGATTTCCATGGGGATTCCGGATAACGTCATGGATGAAAGAGAACTGGCGGTGATCCGCCGGATTGCCGACGCCTGCCGCCGGCATGGAAAGGCCTTTGGAATCATCGGTTCCATGGAACTGATCAGACACTTCTGGGATGAAGTGGATCTGGTTGTTTCAGCCATTGACACCAACCTTTTGCGGGACGGCATGAAGCATGCGGTAGCCGCATGTAAAGAATAGACAGAAAGAAGGAGGTTATTATGAAAACAGCAAAAGAACAGGTCAGAGAGTTTCTGGACATCGAGCTGGGAGAAGTGAAAAAATTCGCGGACCATATCGATACGGAAGCTTTGGCTGCAGCGAAAGAATTGATCCTGGAGGCGGAGAAAAATCATAACCGTGTTCATGTGACAGGGATCGGGAAACCGGGGCATGTGGCAGGTTATGTGGCATCCCTGCTTTCTTCTACCGGGACGCCGACGTATGAGCTTCATGGAACGGAGTGCGTACATGGAAGCGCGGGTCAGGTGATGCCGGGGGATGTTGTGATCGCTATTTCCAACAGCGGAGAGACGATGGAACTGAAAGCGACTGTGGAAACTCTGAAAAATAACGGCGCAAAGTTGATTTCCGTAACGGGAAAACCGGAGTCCTGGCTGGCAAAAATGGGAGACGTGGCACTGATCGCAGGTGTGGAACAGGAAGGCGATACTATGAATAAGCCTCCTCGCGCATCGATCCTGGTTGAGATCATTATGCTGCAGAGTCTGAGCATCCTGCTGCAGAACGAAAGAAATCTGACACCGCAGCAGTATGTGAAGTGGCATCCGGGCGGAAGCCTTGGCAAAAGCATCAGAGATACGGAGGGAAAATAAGATGAAAATCGAAGGAATCATTACACCAATCGTTACCCCGTTTTATGACGACGAGGAGCAGAATATCAATTATGAAGCGACTGAAAAACTGATCAATCATCTGATCGCTCATGGCGTAAAAGGAATTTTTATCCTGGGCAGCAACGGCGAGTTCCATGTAATCGACGAGCAGGAGAAGGTGGAATTCACGAAAAAGGTCGTGGAGATCGTAAACCACCGTGTACCGGTGTATGCAGGAGCTGGCTGCTGCTCTACCAGAGAGACGGTACGCCTGGCTCAGAAGATGGAAGAAGCAGGGGTAGACGCACTGTCTGTGATTACCCCGTATTTCCTGAAACCGACCAATGAAAACTTGTATGCACACTATCAGAAGGTTGCATCCAGCGTGAAGATTCCGATCATTCTCTATAACATTCCGAAAGCGACCGGCTGCCCGCTGGATCCGGAACTGGTGGACCGTCTGGCAGACATTCCCAACATCGTGGGTATTAAGGACAGCAGCGGAAATCTGGATACACTGAACGCTTATGCAGAGATCGCAAAGAAAAAAGATTTCAGCCTTCTGGTGGGTTCGGATTCCAAGATTTCTTATGCATATGGCATCGGTGCGGTAGCGGCAGTGGCAGGAACCAGCAACGTGATCGTGGACACGCTGGTAGGACTGGACAAAGCGCTTCGAGAGGACAACACTGCAGAGGCAGAGAAGCTGCAGAAAGATATTGATGTATTGCGCGGCGTCCTTGGTCTGGGAACGGTTCCGAGCGTAATGAAGCGTGCAACCGAACTGGCAGGCATCGCCGAGATCGGACCTGCAAGAATGCCGGTACAAAAACTGTCTGCAGAAGACGATGAGAAGATCAAAGAGATGCTGAAATACTACAATCTTGACAGATAGAAAGGAACAGACACGATGAAGGAATATGTCATCCAGGAAGACCGGGGAAGACTGGCGCTGTACACAGGTCTGTTTCTCATATTGATGATCCTTCTGATGATTGCTTCTATCGCTTTCTTCACCGTGGGCTGGTATCTGTTTTCCTTTCTCGGAATCACCGGACTCTGGTTCGATGTGAAGGCGATGTTCCGATACGGGAATAAATTAGTCCGGAAAAAACCGGTCTGCGAATTCGGAAGGGATGGCCTTACGATCTATTATCTGCCTGGCAAACCCAGAGAGATGAAATACAGACAGGTGAAAGAGGCAAGAAGCATCCGTACCCGTTTTACTTTGAAACTTTTTTTTCGGGGCGATAATGTGGAACATCCGTCAGGATGGTACTATGCCGGTGTCATCTATCCGTTTCAGAGCAAAAAACTGGACGAGGTGGAAGAAAACACGGTGAACTGTCTGAAAAAGCATGGAATTGATCTGGTGAAGACGGAAAAAGTAAAATAAAGCTGTATATGGCTGCCGCAGGTTCTGCGGCAGCTTTTTTGAATACAGAACAATCTGATCACAAATGCGAGCGGATATAAGCCATTACCTCATCCGGATCGTCTGCCGTATCCAGCAGAGTGAAGAAATCCTGGTCGTTGAAAAGGCGGATCAGCTCGGCCATGGCGGCCAGGTGAGTGGAGTTGTCCACGGCGCTGAGAGCAAAGATATATTTGACCGGGTCGTTTTCCTGATTGCCGAAACGTATGGGCTCGTCCAGTACACAGATTCCCAGGGCACAGGAGATGGCGCCTGCTTCCGGCTTTGTGTGGGGAAGGGCAATATGCTTGGCGATAACCATGTAGCCGCTTTCCGTCCGGGCGGCTTCGTCCACATATTTGTCAAGTACACAGTGCTGCTGCAGCATGGGATCGTACGCCATACGGATGGCGTCTTCCCTGCTGGAAGCGTGAAGATGAAGGCGGATGATCTCCGGCCAGACCATATCGGTCAGATGGAGGCGGATTTCAGAAGGGGTGTCCGGGAGCTCCGCTTCACTGAAGTAGGAGAGCAGTTCGTGATACAGATGATCGTAGTTCCGGATCTCCGCATATTTGGAGATGATACTCATCACCGCATCCACATCCGGCTGGTTGGGGACACGGGTGCCCAGCCATTGATGTACTTTTTTGTTAATGCCTGCTTTTTCGCTGACTGACATGACCGGATTGACCCGTATGACCGGGATTGACAGATCTGCCGTGTGCAGCGGCGTCTGGTTGGTGGTGAAGATGATGTCGGCCTCCGTGCGGAGATCTTCCCAGTGGGAGGTATCGCAGGGAGGAAGGAACTGGAGATCCGGAAACATCTGGGTCAGCTCGTTATAAAGGATCGTGGAACTTCCTACCCCGTTGGTGCAGATGACCAGCGCCTTTTTCCGCCTCACCGGCGCTTCTGCGCGTGCTTTGGAAAATGCCGCAGCGAAATGGATCGTCAGATAGGCGACTTCATCGTCCGGTATCTCTCCATGGAACATGACGGAAAACGGCTTCAGTGCTTCCGTCATCAGCTGGTATAATTCACCGTATTCGCTTTTGATTGTTTCGCAGATCGGATTATAGATGGGGAGCCGGAACAGCAGCCGGTAATATGCGGGCCGAAGATGCGCGTACAGCTGTACGAAAATCTTATTGTTGCCGGTCAGATGCACGCCGCTCAGTGCTTCAAAGCGCAGCATGATGTTTTTGGCCATCCGTCCGATCAGCAGCCGGTCTTTGGTGTTTTCGTTAAATCTGCCATAAGAGATTCCGATCACCCAGGAAGTAAGATATCGGATGTCCGATTCATCGAATACTTCTGTTTCCGGGTACTGTTTCAGCAGATCCGTGGTAAAATCGTATTCTTTCAGGGATGGGATCATTTCGGTTTCCACCTGGTCGGGGAACGGCAGAGTATTCTGGACCCCGTTCTGGAGGCGTGTTTTCAGGAAAATAAAAATGTAGATGAATTCCACCAGGCGGGCTTCAATCATGCGGATATTCCACTTTTGAGCCAGTTCCGCGATGATCTGGCGGGCGTAACCGAAAAGATCCAGCTTCCAGTCGCGGATAAAGGTATCGAAGAGCTGGCTGCCATGCCGGTCAGCGAGTGTCCGGATCACGTTCTGGATCATAAAACGGCGGATCTCCACTTCCGGGCCTTCCAGATAGTAGCCCTGCTTCCGGTTATTGCAGATCTCAATGCCGCTTTCTTCCAAGTGCGCCTTCAGTTCTCTGAAATCGGTCAGAACTGTGGAACGGCTGCATTTGAGCGCGTCGATAAAATGATTGAGCGACAGGTAATCGATGTGTATGAAGAGCAGAAGATACATATAAATCAGCCGTTCTTCTTTGCTGAAGAAATATGCCTCTTTGCCACCGGACCGCTGCAGCAGATCCTGCAGGGCAGTCTGCGTTTCCGGAGCCAGAAGGATTTTTTTGTCGGGCGTGGAGCTGAAAGTGACTGCCGGGACATGTTCTCCTTTCAGGATACGGTTCAGCTTTTCAAAACGGTAAAGAGACTGGCGCCTGGTAACTCCGGAAGATTTTTCCATGTCTTCCAAAGACGAAAACGGAGTGGCCAGCAAATACTGTATCAGTGAAAGTATATCGTTGTCCATTCAGAGATCCCCCTTATCTGCATGTAATCACACTTATTTCTATTTTAAACAATTTCCGGGGTGTGTCAATTGAAAAGTGCTTGACTTTAAAGGATTCTGTGTTATCATAAATAAAGCGATATGCAAATGCGAGGAAGGTGTCAGTAGCATTCTGTTTTCCGCCAGAGAGGAAGGGCCGTCGGCTGGAAGCCCGTCCGGGTTCAGACAGAAATGTGAATTTCCCACCGGAGCAGCATTCCTGAACGGGGAGTAGGGAATGACGTTTTCTGCACGTTACGCAGCTTGAGTGTCCGGCGTAAGCCGGGAATCAGGGTGGTACCACGGAATATGAACTTCGTCCCTTTTTATTGGAGACGGAGTTTTTTTATTTCCGTAAAATATTGACATTTATCTGCATGAAAGCTCAGAAGGAAGGAGAATTATAATGAAAGATAAAATCGAAGGCATTTTATCAGAAGTAAAAACGAAGATTTCTGAAGCGGCCAATGAGAATGAACTTCAGAACGTGAAAAGCGCATATATCGGAAAGCAGGGGGCTTTAAGCCTTTTGATGAAGGAACTTCCGAAGCTGGACGCCGCTCTGCGCCCGGAGATGGGAAAATTGTTAAACCAGGCGAAGAATCAGGTCACAGAGATGATCGATGCAAAGAGGATGGAACTGAAGCTGAAAGCCTCAGAGGTATCTCCGGACTTTGACTGCTCGGTTCCGGGGATTCTGCCGTCCGGAGGGGGGCTTCATCCGATCACACAGATGTGCTACGATCTGAACGATGCGTTCCGCTCCATGGGATTCGAGATCTTTGAGGAAGATGAGATCACCAGCGAACTGTACGCGTTTGATAAACTGAATTTTCCGCAGAACCATCCGGCGCGGGAGAGTATGGATACCTACTGGATTGAAGGACATGACAGCGGCAGTACAAATGAGAAACTTTGCCTCCGCCCGCATCTGACCGGAGGAAGCGTCCGTTATATGCAGACTCATAAACCGCCGTACCGTTTTGTATATCCGGGCCGTGTGTACCGGAATGAGACGACGGATTCCCATCATGAGAGGGCATTCTTCCAGTATGAAGCGCTGATCGTGGACAAGGATATTACTTTTACGTCCGGCAAGGTGATGATAAAGAGTATCTTGAGCAAAGTATTCGGTACGGATGTACCGGTCAGAATGCGTTCCGGTTTCTTCCCGTTCGTGGAACCGGGATTTGAGATCGATATGGAATGTCAGGTCTGCGGAGGAAAGGGCTGCAGCGTCTGCAAACATGTGGGCTGGATCGAGGTTATGCCGGGAGGTTCACCGCATCCCAACGTGCTGCGCGCGGCGGGACTGGATCCGGATGAGTACACAGGTTTCTATGTAAATATCGGTCTGGACAGACTGGTTATGATGCGTTATGGTGTTGACGATGTGAGACTGTTTCACAGTGCGGACTTAAGATTCTTGAAGCAGTTCAGATAAGCGAGGAGAGAAAAGATGAAATTATCATTATCTTGGATTAAGGATTTTGTAAATATTCCGGAAGACATGGATCTGAAAAAACTTGCGTACGACTTGACCATGTCTACCGTAGAAGTGGAGGATGTGGAGTATCTTGCCCGCCGTTTTGACCATATGGTGGTGGGAGTGATCGAGAAGATTGAGGCGCATCCCAACGCGGATAAACTGAGAGTCTGCAAAGTGGATATTGGCGGCGGAGAGATCAAGGATATCGTCTGCGGAGGCATTAACCTGGAAGAAGGGATGCGCGTGGCTGTTTCCTGCCCGGGAGCAGTGGTCCGCTGGCATGGAGAGGGAGAGCCGGTCGTGATAAAGAATTCCAAACTTCGCGGCGTGGAATCCTTCGGCATGATCTGCGCATCCGATGAGATCGGACTGGGAGACCTTTTCCCGGCATCCCAGGAGGGAGAGATCCTCGATTTGTCGGATTTTGCTGTCCCGGCAGGCACTTCTCTGGCAGAAGCACTGGACATGGATGACGTCCTGCTTGAAATTGACAATAAATCTATGACCAACCGTCCGGATCTCTGGGGGCATTATGGAATCGCCCGCGAGATTGCAGCCCTTTACAATCTGGAACTGGCAGAAATCAAACCGTTTGAAACCGACGTACAGTCTGACTTTAAAGTCGAGATTCTGGATCCGGACAGATGTACCAGATATATTGGCGTAGAGATGACCGGCGTGGCGGTAAAACCGTCCCCGTACCGGATGCAGAACCGGATCTGGAAAGCCGGTATGCGTCCGATCAATGCGCTGGTGGATATCACGAACTATGTGATGCTTGCTACCGGGAACCCGACTCATGCGTTTGACGCAGACAATATCACGGATCATATCGTGGTAAGACATGCGTCCGAAGGAGAGAAACTCGTTCTTCTGAACGATAAAGAAATCGATCTTTGTTCCGATGATCTGGTGATCACGGATTCCGAGGGGCCGGTCGCTCTGGCAGGCGTTATGGGCGGCGCAAAGGATTCCATTCTGCCGAAGACCGAGCGCGTGATCCTGGAGGTGGCCAACTTTGATGCGGCAGGCATCCGAAGAACGGCGCTTCGCTATGATACCCGTACAGAGGCTTCTTCAAGATATGAAAAGGCCGTTGATCCGGAAAGATGCGATCAGGCGCTGGCGCTTTCCATGCATTATTTTCAGGAATTGTATCCGGAGCTGAAAGTAACCGGGTACTGCGACCGGTATGTGAAAAAGCTGGAAAGGGCAGAGATTGACGTCAATCTTACATGGCTGGAGAAAAGACTTGGAAAGCATCTGACGGACGATGAAATCCAGGGCTGCCTGGAGCGTCTTGGTTTCGAGGTCCAGATCGCCGGTGACCAGATGCATGTTGTCGCTCCCACCTGGCGTTCGACCGGGGACATTTCCATCAAAGACGATGTGATGGAAGAGGTTGCCAGAATGTACGGATACGACAATTTTGAAGCGACGGCATTCACCACGTCATTTACGGGCGCCATCAATCAGAAAGACAAGAGTCTGGTAAGAAATATCAAGGAATATCTGGCGGTCCGCTGCGGAATGCAGGAGGTCTATACGTATCCCTGGATGAACGACGTATATGTGAATGCGGTTCTCCAGAATACGGATGGGATTCTGAAGCTTTCCACACCTCCTGCGCCGGACCTGAGCTGTATCCGTTCTTCCCTGCTGCCGAATCTCTGCGAGGCAGTGACCAAAAACGAGCGTTACTTTAATGACTTTTCCATTTTTGAAGAGGCGCAGGTGTTTTTCGACCGGAATTACAGTTCTCCGTATGACGAGACAGAAGCCCTGCCGGAACAGCGCAGACACATCGGGGCGGCATTTGCCAGCAGCGTAAAGAATATCAATGAGCTTTTCAGAGAGGCAAAGGGAGTTCTTGAGTACATGCCCCGCTATACGCATATGGAAGCGTTTGAGTTCAGAAAAGAAGAAAAACCGGTCTGGGCAGACAACGTGGTTTGGCTGAATATATATCTTGGCGATGAAAAGATCGGCGATATGGGTCTGGTGGCAAAGAAAGTCTCTATGGAATGCGGCATTAAGAATCTTTCTGTTATGCTTTTTGAACTGGATGCAACGAAGCTGAAGCCGCTGAAATCCAGAACAAATAAGTTTGCGCATCTTGCCGAATATCCGGAAACCGATTATGATATCTCCATGCTGTTTGATTCCAATGCTGCATGGAACGATATTTATGATGCGATCATGGGTCAGAAGAAAGCGAGCGCGCTTGTGAAAGGAGCGTCTTTCGTAGAGGAGTACAGAGGAAAACAGATCCCGCAGGGGAAGAAATCTGTAACGATCCGGCTGACGATCGGATCCGAGGAAAAGACACTGACTTCCCAGGAGATCGAGAGCGCAGCGAACCAGGTTATGAAGAAACTTGGGAAGAAGATGGGCGCGGAACTCAGAACACAGTAATGAAGGGACGACGCGCAGAGCTGAGGCAATAAGATGAATTATTGGAAAAGTATCAGGGTGCTGCTGATTCTGGCAGCATCCTGGGTGCTCATGATGCTGGCTGTAAAGAGTTCTGAGGAAGCGGAAGCCGTGGAGACTATGTCAGAGGTTGCCGCGTCAGAGAAGAATTCTTTTGTGGAAGGGAATCTGCTTGTGGAGCTGTCGAATCAGGGCGGCTTCCCCATTTATTATACACTGGATGGAAGTATTCCGACGCTGGACAGCCTGCTGTACGAAGGAGCAATAACCATGCAGGCCTCGGAAGAGGTACAAAGCTGCGTGATAAGAGCAAGTACTTATGATGAGGAAAGCGGAGTGTGGGGAGAAGTATTTACCCGCACTTATTTCTATGCAGAAAAACTGGAGACTATAGAAGACCGTTTCAGTACCTATGTGGTATGCCTGACCAGTGATCCGTATAATCTGTATGATTATGAGTACGGGATCATGGTGGAGGGAAAGATAAGGGACGATTATCGGAACAGTACGGAATACATATCGGATAAACTGACTCAGCCGGCCAATTTTACCCAGAAGGGAAGAGACTGGGAGAGAGATGTGTATGTGGAGATCCTGTCGCCGGACGGGGATATCCTGATTTCTCAGAATGCGGGAATACGGATTTTTGGAAATGCCAGCCGGCAGGATTATTATAAATCATTCAAATTGTATGCGAGAGAAGAGTATGGCAGTGCTTCTTTTGACTATCCGTTGTTTTCCGATAACTATCCGGGCGGAGGAACAGAACTGCAGGACAGCTATGAGCGCCTGGTGCTGCGGGCGCATGGCTTTGACAAAAGCGTGACTCTTCTTCGTGAAGAATTGTTTCAGCGGCTGTGCGGCCAGATCGATGGGATTGACAGCAAATCGGTAACGCCGGCATCTGTATGGCTGAATGGAGCCTTCTACAATTTTGAATGGATGCAGGAGGTCTACGATGATCTTTATATGGAAGAGAATTACGGACTTCTTCAGTACGGGGATCATTATGAAATTGTAACGCTGCGTGCGGACAGTCCTACCGCCAGCGTAGCGTCTGCCAGGGAAAGGAGAGCTGAAGGAGAGGAGCTTTCCCAGGCTGCCGGGGCAGTAGAAGAGCCCGAGACGGATCCGGACGCGCTGGAGGCGGCCATGGACTACCGGGAGGTCGCCGCATACGCGGAAAAAGATCTGACGGATGAAGCTGCGTTTGCGGAACTCTGTGAGCTGATCGATGTAGATAATCTGATCCAGTATCATGCGATTGAAACATATATCGCAAACTGGGACTGGCCATTGAACAATGTGAAGCTTTACCGGTATTACAGTTCCAACGGGAACTACGGGGAGGGACGGATGGATGGGAAATGGCGTTATCTCTATTATGATATGGAAGCCGGGTTCAATATTTATAATGAACCGGAGGAGGACTGGCTGACGATCGAGCAGGTGATGGAGGAAGCGAGCCTGTTCGGAGCCGTGATGCAGAGAGAAGATATGCAGGAACTGTTTGCCGGATATATTGGACAATGTATTCAGGAATATTTTACAGAAGAAAAAGTCCGTGACGTTATGGATCAGCTCTGCGCGGAGAGAGACGGGGAACTGGAAGAAAGTCTTGCGTACAAACAGAGCATAGATGAGACCTATACGCTGAATATGAACGAAGTGGAAAAAAATAAAGAAGTGATATATGATTTTGTGGAGAGTCGTCCTGCCATAATGGCGGAAGAAATATGGAACCTTTTCGGGATTCGTATATCATATGAGTAATGAATAGAGGACAGATATGAATTTACATGATTTTTATTATGATCTCCCTCAGGAACTGATCGCACAGGATCCTCTGGAGGATCGCTCTTCTTCCCGGCTGCTGGTACTGCACCGGGAAACGGGGGAGAGAGAACATCGGATCTTCCGGGATATTGTGGAGTATCTGAAACCGGGAGACTGTCTGGTGATCAACGATACAAAAGTGATCCCTGCGCGTCTCATGGGAGTGAAAGAGGGAACAGGAGCCGGGATCGAGGTCCTGCTGCTGAAAAGAAAAGAGGGAAATGTCTGGGAAACGCTGGTGAAGCCGGGAAAGAAGGCCCGGCCCGGCGCGAGGATCCTTTTTGGAGACGGACTTCTGAAAGGAGAAGTGATCGATGTCGTAGAGGACGGAAACCGCCTGATCCGGTTTGAATACGAGGGGATTTTTGAAGAAATCCTGGACCAGCTGGGTCAGATGCCTCTGCCTCCGTATATTACGCATCAGCTCAAGGATAAAAACCGCTATCAGACGGTCTATGCAAAACATGACGGTTCCGCAGCGGCGCCTACGGCAGGACTTCACTTTACGCCGGAGCTGCTCCGCCAGATCGAGGAAATGGGCGTGAGCATCGCGCATGTGACACTTCATGTGGGACTGGGCACGTTCCGGCCGGTGAAGGTGGAGAATATACAGGAACACCATATGCACTCGGAATTCTATGTGGTGGAGGAGGACCAGGCGGAGCTGATCAACCGGACGAAAAAAGAAGGCGGACGGGTGATCGCCGTCGGAACCACAAGCTGCCGTACGCTGGAGTCTGCCACAGGGGAGGACGGTATACTGAAAGCAGGAAGCGGATGGACAGATATCTTCATCTATCCGGGCTATCAGTTCCGGATGATTGACGCTTTGATCACGAATTTCCATCTTCCGGAATCCACGCTGATGATGCTGGTGTCGGCATTCGCGGGAAGGGAACTGATTATGGATACCTATGCGGAAGCCGTGAAAGAACGGTACCGGTTTTTCAGTTTCGGGGACGCCATGTTTATCGTTTAATATCAAAATCGTACTCAAGGCTTTGTGGACAGCAACAGGCAATGCTGCAATTAAAACTGAATAAGTTTACAGAGCAGGGATACCGTTTTTATCAATGCTTCCCAAAACAGGCTATTTCTAAGTCCTTGCCTTGTGGTAAGTTTGGGCATAATCGTCTATGCAGGATATAAAGTTAAGAATAAATTGCTTCTTACCCTTTTGACTATTTGGGGATTGACCGGAATTAAATCGATTGTTTTTAATGCCTATGAAGATATAATTCTTTTAGTTTGTGGCTTGTATGGTGTTATTTAGTGAATATTGATTTTGAGAATTGCATATGTTATAATGCCATTAGGCAAAAGGTAAGCAGAATATCTATGGCTAAAGAACGAAGCCCCGAACCGTGTTGCAGCACAGTTCGGGGCTTCTTCTTTTCTTTTATAGTGGCAAAGCACCCACTAGGCTATTCCTCCCGTTGCCGGGTGTCGGTTGGACAACGCCAAAATTATATCATGGCATTTTGTGTTCCGCTATATCTTTTTAACAACGGTTGTCATTATTATGTTGAAAAGTTATAATACAGATAATATGGGGCATTTCTAAAAAGCCTCCGTCCAAAGGAGACAGGATCATGAACAATATAACAGAGTTGAAACCTCCGGTAGAAGTGCGGTACAAGGAGGAACTGGAGGCTTTGCGCGCGCTGGATACCGGGCGCAGGCCCCTGAACTGGAAACTTTCCCCGAACGCGGTGCGGACTTTTATCCTGGGGAGCAGGGAACCGCTGGAGTGGAACGGAAAAAAGATCCAGGTGAAGAAAAAATATCTGGGAAATGACGCTCTGGTGGAACGGTGCATCATCACGCTGGCGGGCAGCAGGGGACTGATGCTGGTGGGAGAACCGGGGACAGCCAAGACCATGCTTTCTGAGCTCCTGTCGGCGGCGATCAGCGGCACCAGCCTGAATACGATCCAGGGTACAGCCGGCACGACGGAGGATATGATCAAATACAGCTGGAACTATGCGCTGCTTCTGGCAAAAGGGCCGTCAAGGGAAGCGCTGGTTCCGTCTCCCCTGTATACGGGGATGGAGAAAGGGATACTGACCCGGTTTGAAGAGATCACCAGGACTCCGGCGGAGATCCAGGACAGCCTGATCAGCGTGCTCAGCGATAAGGTGCTGAATGTGCCGGAGCTTGGAGACGATGGAATCCTTTTCGCGAAGGCCGGTTTTAATGTGATCGGAACCGCCAATACCAGGGACAAAGGCGTCAACGAGATGAGCAGCGCCTTGAAGCGCAGGTTTAACTTCGAGACGGTGATGCCGGTGAGGGATGTATCCATGGAAAAAGAGATCATCCTCAATGAAGTGAAAGAATTGTCCAGGGAGAACCGGATTGATATGGAACCGGATGAAGATGTGGCGGAGATCCTGGCGTCCACATTCCATGAACTGCGGGAAGGGGTGTCTTCCATGGGACACCGGATTGACCGTCCTTCCGCGGTGATGAGTACGGCGGAAGCGGTATCTGTCTATTATCAGACCATGCTTTCGGCGTATTACTATGGAGATTCTCATATGGATATGGGATGTCTGGTCCAGAATCTGGTAGGCGCGGTTCAGAAGGAAAACAGCGATGACCTGGAGAAACTGCGGGGATATTTTCAGACAGTGGTCCGCGACAGGGGAGGAAAAGAGGGCGGTTTATGGAACAGCTATTACGAAGCGAGGAAGTATCTGAGATAGGAGAGCATTACGACCTGAATGCGCCGGTTCTCTTTTTTCCGATCCGCCATCACAGCCCGGTCTGTTCGTTCCATCTGAAAAAAGCCATCGAGGACTATTCTCCCGACTGTATCCTGATCGAAGGACCGAAGAACGCGGAAGCGCTGATTCCAACGCTGATCCACAGGGACACGAAGCCGCCTCTGGCATTGTACTATTCCTACAAGGACAGAGAGGGGTTTATCAGTCCCGCAAAGGAGGAATATAAATGTTATTATCCGTTTCTGGACTGTTCTCCGGAGCTTACAGCGCTCCGGCAGGCAGATCAGAGAGGGATACATGCAGAATTCATAGACCTTCCCTATATGGAGATCCTTGCGGGGACCGCCGAAAACCGCGGGATCCGGAGCGAGGGAGAGAAGCAGATTTATAATGACGATTATCTGCTGAGCAGGAGCCGTTATCTTAAGCTGCTCTGCGAGAAGACCGGGCTTCGGGATTTTGAAGAATTCTGGGAGAAATATTTTGAAATCCGCGGACTTTCCATGAAGACATCTGAGTTTGTCCGTCAGATGCGCGTCTACTGCGGACTGTCACGCAGTCATACGCCGGCAGAAGAGCTGGAAGCGGATGGATGTCTCCTCCGGGAGAGGTATATGGCGCAGCAGATCGCCGGGGCTTCTGAAAAATACCGGAAAATTCTGGCGGTTACAGGAGGATTTCATACGGACGGGTTGAGAACACTTCTGGAATATCAGGAGGGAAGAGGGGTTCGTTTTCTGGGAAAACCGGTACGGCTCCACAAAACGGATGAGAAGGACCAGTCGGTGTATCCCATGGCCTATTCTATGGAAGCGGCGGATGCATTGAACGGTTATGCCAGCGGCATGCAGTCTCCGGGATTCTATGATCAGGTCTGGAAACGGCTGGAGGCGGAAGAATCCCCGGACAGAGCTTATCCGGATACAGTGCTCCATTTCCTGGCAGCCACAGGCAGGAGAGCGCGCAGAAAAGACGAAAGCATTTCCGTCTACGACGAAGCATGCGCTTTTTCCATGGCGGAAGGACTGGCATCTCTTCGCGGAAAGAGAAGTCCCGGCCTCTATGAACTGAGGGACAGCGCGCTGTCGTCTTTTGTGAAAGGAGAATACAGTGTGTCTACGGGCGGACCGCTGAGGATTCTTTCACAGATCACGACCGGCGAGCAGACAGGAGCGCTGTGCGCGGAAGCCGCAAGACCGCCGCTTCTGGATGATTTTGAAAGACAGTGCGCGCTGTTCGGACTGAAGATTCATTCTACGGCAGAGCAGGAGTGTACGCTGGAAATTTTCGCGAAAAAAAAGCATCTTCAGATGAGCCGTTTCTTCTATCAGACAGAATTTCTGGGGTGCGGGTTTGCCAGGAGAAAAAAGGGATCGGATCTGGTGAAGCGCAGGGATCGGAACCGGGTCCGGGAGATCTGGTATTACCGGTGGTCGGCGCAGGTGACCGCGGCGCTCATTGACGCAAGTGTTTCCGGCGGCACGACAGAAGAAGCAGTCCGCACCCGGTTCCGTATGCGCTTCGCCGGATGCGGAGGCTGTCAGGAAGCGGCGGAATTGCTGGTATCCGGTTTCCTCATGGGACTTTATGATGAGCAGGAAAAATCGGCGGGACGGTTTGCGCGGATCCTTGCGGAAGACGGCGATTTCTTTTCCCTGAGCAGGGGATTTTCTCATCTGGTCATGCTGAGCGAGCTTCAGGATCTGTATCAGGTCCGGGACAGGATGGATCTGGACCGGCTGATCGAGATCTGTTTTCAGAAGATTCTGCAGCTTCTGCCGTTTATGGGACAGACCGGAGAGGAAGAACAGCAGGCATGTATGGAATGTCTGCGTTCTCTTTATCAGATCACGGAGAAAGAAACTTATGCTTTGTACCGGCCGGTATTTGCAGATGCGATGGAACGGATGCTGGAGCGCAGACCCCTGAACCCGGGTATTGAAGGCGCGGCGCTTGGACTCCTTTATGGCATTGACGGCAATTCCGGTGAAAGGATCAAAACTGCCGCGGAAGGATATATGCAGGGGACCGAAGAAGCGCGAAGGGGGAGCGCGGCATTTTTGCGGGGATTGTTTTTCACGGCCCGTGACTATGTGTTTGCCAGCGGGGACTTCCTGGAACTGATCGACGGACTGCTGGGGCGGCTCTCCACGGAAGAATTCCTGAAACTGCTGCCGGAGCTTCGACTGGCTTTCAGCTGCTTTACTCCCATGGAGACAGACCGGATCGCGGCCCGCGCGGCAGCGTTCCATGGAAAGAAAGGGCAGGATATCCTGCGGAGGAGGGCGGCTTCACCGGAAGAGTATGCCTACGGAGAAACTCTGGACCATTATATTCGGGAGCAGATGAAAGGAGCGGATTTATGAACGGTACAAAACAGATGAACCGCTGGCGGCTGATCCTGGGAAAACAGGCAAAAGACCAGATCTCTTTCGGGGATGGAGGATGGCTGGAAGGGGGCATCTCCTGTTACGACCTGGAAGACGCGCTGGACTTCCTTTATTCACGGGAATACGGAGAAGATGTGCGGCGGGAAGGCGGCACGGAAGGAAGCCGGCTGACCGCTGCTGCCTGGATCACAAAGATCCGCCGGCTTTTTCCCAAAGAGACCGTGGAGATCCTGGAGAGACATGCGCTGGACCGCTATCAGCTCACCGAACTTTTGACGGACAAAGAAGTGCTGGAAAAGCTGGAGCCCAATCAGGAACTCCTGAAAACGATTTTGCAGCTGAAGCATCTGATGAAAGGCGAAGTGCTGGAGACGGCGCGCCGGATAGTGAAGAAGGTGGCGGAGGAGATCGCGGAAAAGCTGAATCAGGATATCCGCCGCTCCCTTCTGGGAAGCCTTGACAGGAACAGTCCCAGCCCGGTAAGATCCATCCGCAATCTGGATATAAAAAAGACCATACGGAAAAATCTCAGGCACTATGATACGGAAAATGAAAGACTCTGGCTGGAACAGGTATATTTCAGCAGCAGGACCCGGAAATACAGCCAGTGGAGGGTGATCATCGCGGTGGATGAGAGCGGATCCATGCTGGACTCGGTGATCCACAGCGCAGTGATGGCGGGAATCTTTGCCAAACTGCCTATGCTGGACACCAGGCTGGTGATTTTTGACACCCAGGTGGTGGATCTGAGCGCTCACCTGGACGATCCGGTGGAGACGCTTATGAGCATCCAGCTGGGAGGAGGAACCAATATCGGCGGCGCGCTGCAGTACTGCGGGACGCTGATGGAGAATCCGCATAAGACCATAGTCGTGCTGGTGTCCGATCTGTGCGAGGGCGGAAGCCTTGCAGGGCTTCTTACAGTGAGCCGGGGGATCATCGAGAGCGGGGCGAAGCTGGTCTGCCTGACCGCCCTGGATATGGAGGCCAATCCGGTCTATGACCGCAGAACCGCGCAGCATCTGGCGGATCTGGGAGCGTATGTAGGAGCCATGACGCCGGAAGCGCTGGGAGATTTCTGCGGGAAAGTGATGCGGTAAATATATGAGGACTGTAAGATGGAAGAGTTAAAAAGACTGCTGATCCAGGCAGGGGACGAATATCTGACCGGACTTTCCAACCGGGGGATGGTGAAGAGAGCATATAAGGATTTGGAGCAGGAGACACCGGAGGTATCCTGGAACGGGAATGAGGCGGAAGTCAGGCTGAAAGACGCGGTTTGCCGGATCAAGGTCCCTCTGGGGGACAGCGCCTGCAGCTGCCCGTCCAGAAGTATGTGCCGTCACCGGATTGCCGCCATGATCTTTCTGAGAAAAGGACTGGAAGGGGAAAGCGGAGAAAAGACCTCCGATGAAAAGATAAATCCGGAAAAGGAACTGCTTTCTGTCCCGCTCCGCCGGCTGCAGCAGGCGTGCAGAATCAAAGCGTACAGGGAATTTCTGTCCCATATAGAGAGAGGGGAATATCCCCGGATTGAGGAAGGAAGCACAGTCACCGTACAGATTCCATGGGAGAATGTGACCGTGAAACTTTTGAGTCCGCTGGAATATTCCACATGTACCTGCTACAGCAGAGAGCTGTGCGCGCATAAGGCGCAGGCGATCCTGGCATATCAGCTCCTGAAAAAGACGATTACGCCGGGGCAGCTTAAAACACTGGAGGACAACCGGGAGAATCCGGACAGGGAAACGGTCCTTCAGGCAGTCCGTTCCATAAAAGAAGGGATCCGGCTGCAGCTTATGACCGGATTATCCAGGCTGTCGCCGGAAGCAGAGGAAAGTATGGAGCGGCTGGCAGTGATCTGCCATGGAGCCGGTCTTCCCGCCTTTGAGTCAAGGTTCCGGGGAGCGGCTGTGGAATTCCGGCAGTATTTCACCCGTTCTGCCGCTTTCCGGGAAGCAGATCTGATGGGACGTCTCCTCTTCTTGTACCGGGATGCCGTCCGCCTGGAACAGGCAGGACCGGAGGAAATGCGCAGCCTGGCAGGAACTTTCCGCGACACCTATGAACGGGTGCCGCCCCTGCATCTTATGGGAGTGGGGAGCAGTTATTTCAAAAACAAGACAGGTTATGAGGGAGAGAGATATTATTTTCTGGAATTGGAGCAGAAGAAATGGTACACCTGGACGGACGCGCGCCCTTCCTTTTATGAAGGAATAAGACGGCGTCCGCCCGGAAATGAGGAACACGCGCAGGCGCCCTGGGGCCTGAACTGCAGCCGGGGAAAGATGATGGAACTGGAGTTTTATCTGACCGATGCGAAGGCCGCGAAAGGCGGCAGGCTGTCTGTGAGCCGGGAGACGAAAAGCGAGATTGTGGGAAACCGTGATCTGTCCGGTAAGGAGATCCGGGAGATGGTGATCTGGGATTATCGCCTGCTCTTCCAGCGGCAGATGATCCAGAACCGGGAACCGGTCCTGGCAGGAGCGGTTCATTGTAAAAAAGGCAGATTCGACACCGTGAAGCAGCGTTTCGATATGGAAATCTATGATGTACAGGGAAACTGCCTGCACGTGGCGGTGACTTATTCAAAAGAGGAAAGGCTTACGATCCGCGTGCTGGAGCGTCTGAGCGGGCGGCTGGACAGACAGGAAGACAGCCCGCTGGTATTTTTCGGGATACCATATCTGGAAGAAGGAAAAATCTGCCTTTATCCTGTGGAATATTTTGACGGCGCGGGACTTTGTCCATCTGTAAACGGTTCGGAAAGCGGGCAGGAAAACAGGATAGATGCCGGCGCGCTGTCTGCCGGAGTTATCCGTGCCGCGGAACAATGTCTGCAGGAGATCAGAGTGACGCTGTCAGATCTTTTCCAAAGTGGACTCCGCTCGGTGCAGCCGGAAACATTATCCCAGATGTACAGTATGGAAAGAGAGGCAGCCGGTCTGGGCCTCCATCTGGCCGGAGAAGAACTGTCGCGTTTAAGAGGACAGCTGGAAAGTCAGAGACACCAGATAAAATCCGATCCGGAGCCGGTGATCGGGATCTGGGTCCGGCTAATGGAATACATTACAATGGGACTGCAGAGAACGCAGATGGATCTGGCGATGGCCGGAATGCGGGAAAACAGTTTGGAAGGGGAAGAAACGTATGAATCTGAATGAAGAAAGAAATTATCAAAAACTCATGGATGCTCTGGACGCATTGAGGCTTTCAGAGGAAAACCGGAAAACTGCGGATATATATTTCTCGCAGAGCGAAGGAAAAGAGGCAGAGATTCTGAAGCAGGTAAAGCCGCAGGATCTGTCGGAGCTTCCGGAGGAGGATCAGAACAAAAGCATATCCTATATAGAGCATCTGAAAAAGAGAGGAAAGAAGGAAGAACTGTCCCGGTATGTGCGGTTTGTGGCTGCGGCAGGCGGTTCCACGGCGAGATACGCGCTGTTCCATCATGTTTATATGCTGAAAGATTTACAAGAATATCTGCCGTCGGATCAGTCTCTGGCAATTCGGGCGGAGGCGCTGGTCTGGAACATGTGGACACTTTCCTGGATGAATATTAAAGAACTGGTCCGTCCCGTTCCAGACAACCTGAAGCTGCTCCGCCAGGCCATGAGTCTGTGCTGCCACAAATATGACAACGCGAAAGTGCTTCTCTCTGCGCTCTATCTGAATGAGAAAAAGAAAAAGGAAGAGAATCAAAGAGCGATTCAGCAGATACTGGGCAGACATTTTTCTTCAGAAGGATCTGAGGAACGGGAAATAATCGGGTTTTTGATAAAAAATCTGGTCTCCAGTCTGCCGGCGGTATTCCAGTCTCCCGGTCTGAACGAGGAAGAAAAAAAGATGCTGCAGGATTATGTCGTGACAGGAAATCCGCAGGGTTCCTTTCCGCAGGATCTTGCAAAGGTCCTGACAGGGAAGCAGACGCATCAATATCTTCTTACACTTCTGTCAGGATGCGCGTTCCTGACGCTGCCGTACTCCAAAAGTTTTCCGGCGTTTCTGCAGATTATGGCGGCGGCAAATCCGGCGGATACGATGAACGCCTGCAGACAGATGTCGGAGGATGCCTGGTTCCAGGAACATGCATCCAGGCTGGAGTGGATTCTTCCGGTAAGTACCGGATTTTTTGTTCAATGGTATATGAAGAACCGGGTTGACGGAAGATTCCGCCATATGATTTCCTGCGCCCAGGATCTGGTACTGGAAGAGATGGAGAAAGGCACCACGACTACAGAGGATTATCAGTATATCATGGAACAGATCCGGAAGACAGATCCGGTGCTGTACCGGAAAGCAGATACTGCCGTTTCCGGAACCTTTTACCGGAAACTGGCGGATGAACTGACGGGAGGGCTTACTGCCGGACGGGAGGAAGCAAAGAGGTATCTGCTGGGAGAAGGTTCTGTTGACGATCTTTGTCCTTATGTGAATTCCTGGAGAGGCGGATACGGATATTTTTATCAGGGAATGAAGCAGCTGGATTCTATGGAAAAAGGCGGAGGGCTGTTTTACAGGAGAGCAGTCGTCCTGGAAGCGCTGAAAATGCGGGGAGGTTATTTTGTCTATCATTATCTGCCCAGAGGAAAGGATGCCGGAAAGCTGAATGAAAAAGTGGAAGAACTGGTAAAAATGCTGGAGGAAGAGGACGTTCCGATCCAGTACCAGGCAGACGCCATGGAGGGAATCTATTCCGGATATTACTCGGAGACAGATAAAAATCATTTTATGGAAGCGGCGGTGGAGGCTCTTTCCAGGAGATTCCAGGCCCGTCGGCAAGAGTTCTGCACAGCGCTTAAAAACAGCACTGCGGTGGGCAGGGATATTTGTCTCAGAGTGCTGGATACATACTGGCAGCAGGAGAAAGAGACCATCCTTGCCTGTGCCCTGGACGGTTCCCGCCAGGTGCGCGCTGCCCTGGTTCTGATCTGCACAGGGCATCCTCAGTGGGAACCAGAGATCCGGGCATTCCTTTCTTCCGGGAAATCCCAGGAGAGGGAGATCGCGGTTCAGGTTATGAGAAACTGGGGCGTGGAAAATTACCGGGAAGAACTGGCAGAGGCGCTGGAAAAGGAAAAGAGCAAAAAACTGAAAGAACTGCTGCGGGAATGCCTGGGAGCGGAGCCGGAAGGAGAAGAGGCTGTTCCTGCGAAAGAACAGTCCGCGGAAAAAATGGTTTCGGAGATCCTGAAGGGCGGCAAAAAGAGAAAGGTGGCCTGGGCGTATGAGACGCCTTTTGGTCAGGTGCATAAAAGGGATGGAAGCGCTGTCCCGGAAGAATATCTGCAGGCGCTTCTGGTGTGCTATGCGGATATGTCCGTACCGGGAGTCAGTCCGGAGGCGGCTCTTCTGGCGGCGGAACTGGATGAAAAAGAGCTGGGACAGTATGTGAAGGAACTTTTTGACAAATGGATGGATGCCGGGGCAGAGGCAAAGAAAAAATGGGTACTCTACGCGGCGGCGATCCACGGGGGAGAGGCGGTAGTCCCTCTTTTTCACCGGCAGATCCAGGAATGGCCCCAGCATTCCAGAGGCGCTCTTGCCGCGGAGGCAGTAAAGGCACTGGCACTGAACGGAAGTTCGGAAGCGCTTCTTCTGGTGGACCAGATCTCCAGGAAATTCAAATTCCGTCAGGTAAAGACGGCCGCCGCCCAGGCGCTGGATTATGCGGCCACTGCCCTGGGGATCAGCCGCGCGGAGTTGGAGGACCGTATCGTGCCCACGCTGGGATTTGACGAGAATCTGGAGCGCACTTTTGACTATGGCTCCCGGTCATTCCGGGTCTATCTGACTCCGGCTCTGGAACTGGAGATCTTTGACGGAGAAGACAAACGGCTGAAAAACATGCCGTCGCCCGGAAAGAAAGACGATCCCGAAAAGGCGGCGGAGGCTTACGCGGACTTTAAGCAGCTGAAGAAACAGCTGAAAACGGTGGCCGCTAATCAGAAACTCCGTATGGAGCAGGCCATGTCCGCGGAACGGCTCTGGAATGTAGCACAGTGGAAAGCGTTGTTTATAAAGAACCCCGTCATGCACCAGTTCGCCATCGGACTGATCTGGGGGATCTATGAAAACGGTTCCTTAAAAGAAACCTTCCGTTATATGGAGGATGGAAGTTTTAACACCGTGGATGAAGAGGAATACGATTTCCCGGAGGAGGGGATGGCAGGGCTGGTGCATCCCATCGAACTGTCCGAAGAGGAACGGAATGCCTGGAAGGAACAACTGGCTGATTATGAGGTGACGCAGCCCATCGAGCAGCTGGACCGTCCTGTGTACCGGATCCAGGAGGAAGAAAAGGGTAAGAATGAGCTGACCCGTTTTGGAGGCAAATTGTTGAATGGCTTATCCTTGTCCGGAAAACTGCAGAGTATGGGATGGTACCGCGGCTCTGTCCAGGATGCGGGCGTCTATACGGACTTTTACCGGGAAGATGGAAATCTTGGCGTAGAGCTGGAATTTTCCGGAAGCTATGTGGGAGATGAGAATGAGGAAGTGACGGTCTATGGAGCGGTCTTTTACAAAGCAGGAACTGTTGCACGGGGAAGTTATGTGTATGACACGGTGAAAGATGAGAACCGGTATACGCTGGATCAGGTGCCGCCCAGATATTTCAGCGAGATCATACTGCAGCTCGCGCGGGCTACGGCTTCCAGCCAGGAGCAGCTGGCTTATCCGGAGTGCAGACAGTGACATTTTTTAGATTGACATATTTCACTTCAAGTTTATAATTGACATATTGATAAATGACGAGGCAGTCTGAAAGAGGGAGATTACAATGCAGGATATGAAGCGACTTTTAAAACTTATGGGACCGTACCGGAAGGATGTGTGTATCGGCGTGGTCCTGATATTGATTGAGAGTTGTTTTGAACTTTTTATCCCGGTTCTGACTGCGGATCTGATCGATGTGGGCGTGGTGAATCAGGATATTCCCTATATTTTTCATAAAGGTGTGGAGATGGGGATCTGCGCTCTTCTGGCACTGATTACGGGACTTCTATATGCCCGCTTTGCGGCAAGAGCTTCTTATGGATGGGGAGCCCGGATCCGGGAAGCGGAATATACGCATGTACAGAATTATTCTTTTTCCAACCTGGATCATTTTTCTTCGTCTTCTTTGATCACAAGAATGACGACGGACGTAACCGTCCTGCAGAATGCGATCAACGGAGGCTTCCGTCCCATGGTCCGCGGGCCGTTTATGCTGATCATGGGGATCGGCCTTTCTTTCTGGATGAATGCGGAACTGGCGCTGATCTTTGTGGTATGCGCGCCGGCTCTGGGTATTGCTCTGTATTTTATCACCCGGAAGGTCGGTCCCATGTATACTCTGCTGCAAAAACAGGTAGACCAGCTGAACAGTGTGGTGCAGGAGTGTCTGACCGCGATCCGTGCGGTGAAGGCGTTTGTCCGGGGAGAATATGAAGAGGCCAGGTTCCGGGAGGTCAATACAGAGCTTTCCGACGCCAGCAGAAAGACCTTTCATATAGCGGTGCTGAATCTGCCGGTCTTCCAGGCGGCCATGTATCTGGTGGTCATACTCATGCTCTGGTTTGGCGGCAATATGATCCTGCGGGGCACGCTTCAGGTAGGAGATCTGACCGGATTTCTGAGCTATGTGATGCAGGTTATGAATTCCCTCATGATGATCGCCAACGTGTTCCTGCTGCTCAGTCGTTCTCTGGCCAGTGTTGTCCGGATCAATGAAGTCCTGGATGAGAAAATCGTTCTGGATTCTCCGGAAAACGCGGTCTGTGAGGTGCCGGACGGCCGTGTGGATTTTGAAAATGTGTCCTTTAAATATCGTTCAGACGCGAAGGAATACGCTCTGTCAGGGGTAGATCTGCATATCAGAGAAGGCCAGAGCGTGGGAATCCTGGGAGGTACCGGTTCTTCCAAGACCACGTTGGTACAGCTGATTCCCAGGCTGTATGACGCCACGCAGGGCGTGGTGCGCGTGGGCGGCCGGGATGTGCGGGAGTATGACCTGAAGACGCTCAGAGATGCGGTGGCGATCGTTCTTCAGAAGAATGTACTTTTTTCGGGTACTGTCCGTGAAAACCTGAAATGGGGCAATCCGGACGCGGATGACGTGACGCTGTGGGAAGCATGCCGCGCCGCCTGCGCGGACGAATTCCTGGAACGGATGCCGGACGGACTGGATACGGATCTGGGGCAGGGCGCCGCTAATATTTCAGGAGGACAGAAGCAGAGACTCTGCATCGCGAGGGCATTGCTGAAGCATCCGAAGATCCTGATTCTGGACGATTCCACCAGCGCCGTCGATACGGCTACAGAAGGGAAGATCCGCTCCGGGCTTGCCTCCTGGACTGATGTGACGAAGATCGTCATTGCCCAGAGGGTGACTTCCGTGATGAATACGGACCAGATCGTGATCCTGGACGACGGAAAAGTACACGCCATAGGCACGCATCAGGAGCTTCTGGCCCATGATCCGATCTATCAGGAGATATACCATACACAGATGAAAGGAGGCGAGGAATAATGGCAGCGCGTCAGTTCAGCGGAAAGAGACCGGAAAATCTGGGATATACGATAAAAATGCTGCTGGCTTACATGGGACGGCATAAGTTTATGCTTTTGATTGTGGCGCTGCTGGTGACAGTAAGCGCTGCGGCAAATCTGCTGGGTACTTATATGATCCGTCCGATTATAAACAATCTGGCGGACGGGCAGATCTCCTCGCTCATCCGGGGCGTGGCAGTCACTGCCCTGATCTATGTGGTGGGCGCTCTTTCGGCATATGGATATACACAGACCATGGTAAAAGCCGCGCAGCAGGTACTGTTCGATATTCGCCGGGATCTTTTCGCCCATCTGCAGACTTTGCCTCTTAAATTTTTTGATACGAACCGTCATGGAGACGTCATGAGTTATTTTACCAATGACGTGGATACCATCTCGGACGCGCTGAATAACAGTTTTACCATGATGATCCAGAGTTTTATCCAGATCGTGGGAACTCTGACGCTTCTGTTTATCCTGAACTGGAAGCTGTCTTTTCTGGTAGTCATCGGATATGCCGCCATGTTCCTGTATATCCGGTTCAGCGCGGCCAGGAGCAAAAAATATTATTCCCGCCAGCAGGAAAGCCTTGGAGACCTGGACGGTTATATCGAGGAAATGGTCAGCGGGCAGAAGGTGGTTAAAGTATTTAATCATGAAGAAGCGAATCTGGAGACATTCCGGAAGAAGAACCGCGCGCTTCAGAAGGCTGGTACGGGCGCGCAGGGATACGCGGCCACGATGGTCCCGGCGGTGGTCAGCATCTCTTATATGAATTATGCCATTGTGGCGGTGCTGGGAGGAATCATGGCCCTGAGGGGAATGACCGATGTGGGCGGCCTGGCAAGTTATCTGGTCTTTGTACGCCAGGCGGCTCTTCCTATCAATCAGTTTACCCAGCAGAGCAATTTCCTTTTGTCCGCGCTGGCAGGCGCCGAGAGGGTATTCCGTGTCATGCAGATGGAGCCGGAGGAAGATGAAGGAAAGACCGATCTTGTGCGTGTCAGAGAGCAGAATGGAGAATGGGTGCCCTGTGAGGAACGGACCGGACACTGGGCCTGGAAGAAACCGGACGGTAAATTGGTGCCGCTGCGGGGAGACGTCCGTTTCGTAGATGTGGATTTTGGCTACGAAGAAGATCATCCGGTATTGAAAAACATCAGCCTGTATGCCCATCCGGGCCAGAAGATCGCGTTTGTAGGTTCTACGGGAGCCGGGAAGACGACGATCACCAATCTGATCAACCGGTTCTACGATGTGCAGGGAGGGCAGGTGCTGTACGACGGCATCGATGTTAAGGAGATCAAAAAGGACGCTCTTCGCCGCTCTCTGGGCATCGTGCTGCAGGACACCCATCTGTTCACAGGAACCATCGCCGACAATATCCGGTTTGGAAAGCTGGACGCCACACAGGAGGAGATTGAGAAGGCGGCGCGGATCGCCAATGCAGATTCTTTTATACGGCGTCTGCCGAAGGGATATGATACGATGGTGACTTCCGACGGGGCAAACCTGTCCCAGGGACAGCGTCAGCTTCTGGCCATCGCCAGGGCGGCCGTGGCAGACCCTCCGGTATTGATACTGGACGAAGCTACTTCTTCTGTGGATACCAGAACGGAAGCCCTGATCGAGAAGGGAATGGATCAGCTCATGGAAGGAAGAACGGTTTTCGTGATCGCCCACCGGCTGAGTACCGTGCGCAATGCGAACGCGATCATGGTGCTTGAGCACGGACAGATCATGGAGAGAGGCGATCATGAGGATCTGCTGGCTCAGAAAGGCAGATACTATCAACTGTATCACGGTATGTTCGAGCTGAGCTGACATGAAAGGAATTCAGAATATATGACGGAAAAACAGAAAAAACAGGCGGCCGCAGGAATCCTGCTGGCAGTGATTCTGGCGGCAGTCCTGGGGTGCCTGTGGCTTCTGCCAGGGCCGGGGGGATCCGCCGTGCAGATCGTACAGGACGGGGAGGTCCTGTACACCTTTGACCTGGCAGATATGGAGGATCAGACCTTTGACGTGGAGTATGAAGGCAGGAGCAATACGATCCAGATAGAGGGAGGGCGGATCCGGGTGCTGGAAGCGGAGTGCCCGGATCAGACCTGCGTGCATATGGGATGGCTGGCGTCGGCAGCGCCCATTGTCTGCCTGCCAAACCATCTGGTGATCGAATATGTGCAGGACCAGGAATTAGACGCGGTAGTCCGGTGACGGCGGAACGGTAAGCCTTATGGCTTGTCTTTGAAAAGAAGTGAACAGCAGCATGGTATCATATCGGTTCAAACGTTCCCTGCATTCCTCCAGCGTGCCGACCGCGGGCGGACAGGCCCAGGTGGTTCCGTAATTGCGGCAGGTATTCTCTTCACAGATTTTCCGTATTTCCGGATATAATACCAGCTCTTTGACAGAGATAAACCCTGTCTGTCCCATACCGCTCTGCATGGCGGCGTCTTTCACTTTTTCACGGGTATTCATCGAGTATTTCCTCCGATTGATTTTATATTATCATAAACCTGCCCGGATCGTTTGCCAAGATCTGCCGGCGCGTTCTGTCTGAATTATTTTGTGACAATCACAAAACTTTCATAAAAAATATCAGAAAATCACTTGTATTTTCTTTGAAAAACTTTCATAATATAGGTAACATAAACAGAAAGTGAGTGATGCCGATGGAGATTCATTGTTCGCCGGAGGTTTCTTCCGAGTACCTGGACGAGGTGTGGGAGATCCTCCGGGATAAGGAATTCCTGTCGTTGTGCCAGTACTGCCATCATCAGCGGAGCAACCGGCTTCTGCATAGCTTAAATGTTTCTTATATCTCCTGGAAGATTGCGAAACGGTTTGGCTGCGATGAGAGGGCGGCGGCAAGGGCGGGGCTGTTGCACGATTTTTGCCCATATGATTTCAGTGAGGAGACGCCTACCGGAGAACGGCAGGTATTTTATCACCCGAAAGCGGCGGCGGAGAACAGCAGCCGGCATTTTGAGATCAGCCGGAAGGAACGCGAAGCCATATTGACGCATATGTTTCCGCTGGGACCTGTTCCCACGAACAGAGAAGGCTGGATCATCTCATTTGCCGATAAGATCTGCGCTGTCATGGAGGTCTGCAATGTGGCGATCGCCCTTGCCAGACACAACCGCGTAGTGGTGGTATCCGCAGCGGCGTGAATAATCTGAAAAAAACAGACAGCTGTACCTTTGGCGGTGCGGCTGTCTGTTTGAAAATACTACGGATGCAGCAAATCCATGATGTCTTTCAACGCATCCAACACCTGTCTGTCCCCGAACCGTCTGCGGTTTTCCGAATAGGCATAATAACCGCCCTGGATCTGGTAAGTCAGGAAGATATTGAAACGGGCGTCGTCTCTGGTGTCCGGAAGGATACGGAAGATGTGTTCTTTCAGGGCGGATTCGATCCGGATGGGCAGGACGGACGCCTGGGTCCCGGAGAAAAGGATGTCGATCAGATGCTGCTGGGCATGGAAAGCGGAAAACAGCTGCATCGTGAAAAGCGTAGGATCTTCCATGAAAAGATCCGCCCGCTCGATGCTTTCCAGGACTCTCTGGATCACATCGTCCTGCATGCGTGTGGAGAGATCGTAGATATCCTGGTAATGAAGGTAAAAGGTCGCTTTGCTGATCTGCGCCAGTTCCGCCAGTTCTTTTACCGTGATCCGTTCCAGAGGTTTGTGCGCCCGCAGTTCCAAAAAGGCATTGCGAATGCTTTTCTTTGTTTTCTGCTCTCTCAAATCCATATCATTCTCCTGTACGATTTTAAAAATATGTCCATTAGTTTACAATCGGGCAAGATTGTAAATAGTTTCCCGAAGCAAAAACTGTTATGATGATTATAAGAAAATATTAGACGGCAGTCAATTAATTGATGGAGGTATTTTTATGGACATGTATGGATTTTATACGGGGACGATTTTTGACGCTTATGAATATCTGGGCGCGCATGTCACTCCGGAAGGGACCGTATTCCGTACGTTTGCGCCGGGCGCGGACCGGATCGATCTTCTGTGTGACGGACGGGTAATCCCCATGCAGCGGGTCCATGACGGAAATTTTTACGAAGCAGCCGTTCCAGATATAGAAGACGGGTGCGCGTATGAATACCGGATCTGGCAGAGAAATGGAAGTTATGTGGATCATTGCGATCCTTACGGATTCGGCATGGAGCTGCGTCCGGATCACCGGTCAGTGGTCCGGGATCTGGGACGCTATACATTTCATGACCAGCGATGGATGAAGCGCCGGACATCACGTCAGAATGAACCGCTGAATATTTATGAAATGCATATGGGATCCTGGAGACGAAAAGAAGACGGTTCCTGGTACCGGTATTCGGAATTAGGAGAGTTGTTGATTCCGTACCTGAAAAAAAGCGGATATAATTATGTGGAATTTCTCCCACTGGGAGAACACCCCTGCGATGAGAGCTGGGGATATCAGATGACAGGTTTCTATGCGCCCACCAGCCGGTACGGCACGGCGGCGGAACTGATGGAACTGATCGATCAGCTGCATCAGAACGGTATCGGCGCGATCCTGGATTTTGTACCGGCGCATTTCGCACTGGACGCCTATGGAATCTCCCGGTACGACGGGACCGCATTGTACGAATATCCGCATCAGGACGTGGGAGTCAGCGAGTGGGGAAGCTGCAATTTCATGCATTCCCGGGGCGAAGTGAGGAGTTTCCTGCAGTCTGCGGCAAATTACTGGCTGAAAGAGTACCACTTTGACGGGCTTCGGATGGACGCGATCAGCCGTATGATTTACTGGCAGGGAGATGAACGGAGAGGCGTCAACGGAAACGCGGTGTCATTTCTGAAGCATATGAACCGCGGTTTGAAAAGCCTTCATCCCGGCTGTATTCTGGCGGCGGAGGATTCCACCAATTTCCCGAACGTCACTCTGGAAACAGAAAAAGGGGGGCTGGGTTTTGATTACAAGTGGGATCTGGGATGGATGCATGACACGCTGGAATATTTTCAGAGCAATCCGGAAGACCGGACAGAGAAGTATCACAAACTGACTTTCTCCATGATGTATTTCCGGAATGAAAGATACCTGCTGCCGTATTCCCACGACGAGGTGGTGCATGGCAAAGCGACGGTCCTGCAGAAAATGAACGGACAGTACGAACAGAAATTCCCGCAGGCCAGAGCCATGTACCTGTATATGATGATCCATCCGGGAAAAAAACTGAACTTCATGGGAAATGAGATCGGCCATTTCCGGGAGTGGGATGAAAAAAGAGAGCAGGATTGGGAACTGTTGAAGTATCCCATCCATGACGCGTTCTATCATTATATTGCCGAACTGAACCGGCTTTATCTGACCCATCCGGCCTTTTCTGAGTGGGACTATCAGGAACAGGGATTTACCTGGCTGGACTGCCATCAGGAAGAACGTCGTATCTATGCGTTGCAGAGAATGAGCGGGGGAGAACGGCTGGCGGCAGTCTTTAACTTCAGTGAATGTGAGCAGGAAAACTACAGAGTGCCGATCCCCGGAGTCACATCTGTGCGCGTGCTTTTGTACAGCGACTGGGAACGATTTGGAGGGACTACTGCTGAGCACACGGAAGTGGCCCGGATGGAGGATGATGAGCTGGTCTGTACGCTGCAGCCATTTTCGGGCATATTATTAGAGGTGTGTTAATTTAATCAGCATTTCCGTAGATTGCGGCATTTCTGACGGTGTGTGGATGCTGCTTTCGGAACTCGCCGGGGATTATCCATGTTTTTATGTGTCAGGCAACCATGAATTCTGGAGCGGCAGGGCGGGAGAGATCAAAAAGGGGATCGAGGCATATGGGGTGGAAGTCCTGGAAGGGGAAGGCTGCATGCTGGAAATACGGGGACAGAAACTTCAGATCTTTGGAGTAGATGATCCGGATTGTTTTGGCGGCGGAGCCCGCCTGACGGACGGATCGTCCGAAGCATGGCAGGCACAGCTTGCCGCCTGTGAAAGTCAGCGGGAGGAAGGCGTTTACTCTGTTCTGATGTCTCATCGTCCGGAACTGGTGCAGGATTATGAAGACAGTGGATTCGATCTCGTGGTTTCCGGGCATGCGCACGGAGGGCAGATCCGGATTCCGCTGATTTTAAACGGCTTGTACGCGCCCAATCAGGGCTGGTTCCCTGCGTACGCAGGCGGGCGCTACCGCTTGAATGAAAGTACCGTGTTGATCGTCAGCCGGGGACTTTGCAGGAATGAACTTCCCAGGGTATTTAACCGCCCGGAGCTGGTCATGGTGGAAATAGAACCGGAAAGCCAGACTCTGTGACCCGGGTTCTCTTTTGGACGTATGTGGAATAAAATTATCAGAAGGCAAACTTGTATCGTTTTTTAGAATGTGGTACGATTATACAAAACGAAGTGTAATTGGTTTGACAATGACCAGGAGGGAGTTGCGATGAGTGATTATATACTGAGCTGCAGTTCGACGGTGGATTTAACGCCGCAGCAGATGAAAGAACGGAACCTCCGCTATGTCTGCTTTCATTTTATCCTGGACGGACAGGATCATAAGGACGATATGGGGCAGTCCATAGCGCCGGAAGAATTATATTCCAGGATGGTGGCAGGAGCGGAGGCGAAGACTTCCCAGGTGGCCCTTGGAGAATATACGGAATATTTTGAACAGCTTCTCCAGGAGGGGAAGGACATTCTTCATGTGGAGTTTTCAAGCGGATTGTCCGGTTCCTATAACTCTGCGCGGCTGGTGGTGGAGGACCTGAAAGAGAAGTATCCGGACAGAAAGATCTATCTGGTGGATTCGCTGGCAGCATCCAGTGGGTACGGACTGATCATGGAAACTCTGGCCGATATGCGGGATGCCGGAAAGAGCGTGGAAGAGCTGTACCAGTGGACCGAAGAGAACAGACTCCGGATGCATCACTGGTTTTTCTCTACAGATCTGACTTTTTATATCAAAGGCGGAAGAATCTCCAAGACAGCGGGAGCGGTCGGCACGCTGCTGGGCATCTGTCCGCTTCTGAATATGGATAACCTGGGAAGGCTCCAGCCAAGGGAAAAAATACGCACGAAAAAGAAAGTGATCCGCCGGATTGTGGAGATGATGGAAGCCCACGCGCAGGACGGGACAGAATACAGCGGAAAATGCTATATATGCCAGTCTGCGTGCCTGGACGATGCAAAAGCCGTTGCAGCGCTTGTGGAAGAGAAGTTTCCAAAACTTCAGGGGAAGGTGGAAATCTATCCGATTGGAGCGACGATCGGAAGCCATACCGGCCCCGGGACGGTGGCGCTGTTCTTCTGGGGCGATGAGCGGAAGGACTGATTTTGGAAATTTTCATAAATAATGGTTAATCAAAGAAAGGGTAAATGTCCGGGTCATGGGCAGTTACCCTTTCTTTGAGCATGCTTTTGGGAATAGATGTATTTTTTTGCACTGAGAGTGCAAAATTTTACCAAAAAGAATGTAAAAAACGAAAGAAAGTTTGTAAAAATCGCAAATCTATGATAAATACGCGTATTGTAAATAGTTGTTTTGCACATAATTTCCGGACTAAAATAAGTGTAACAAGCTTTTCGCCGCATAACTGTTATAAACGGCAGTTATGCGGCGATTTTTTGTTTGGCAGATAAGAACCTGAAGGTTTTTACCATCCAACACATTGTTTCTTCCGCAGCTGCATGGAGAAGCCTATAATTGTCCTTAAGAAAAAGCTGAAGTTGACGGAGCACATGCAGGAAGATGACTGGAGGGGTACATATCGTGTATGAAAAAATTTTCAGCAGAGGATGTATTAATGGCGTAGAATTAAAAAATCGGGTTATTATGGGAGCTATGGACGAATCCCTTGGGGGATAATTCGGATTGATAATCTGATCCGCTACTTCAGGACTCAAATTGAGAAGGATTCTAATATAGAAGTACGCTTAGGGTATGGAAGTGACAGAAGAATCATGCCTGTATGGCGCAGTATGGAAGCACAGGACGTAGTCGCCAAACAGCATCAGGGTAACATGTACGGAGGAATCGATTTTCCGGACAGAGGAGGTTCCTTTGTAGAAGAATATTATATCCGTGATGCGGATATGAATCTGGCGTTGATTCCGGACGGCATCACACTGGAACAGGCTGTGATGGTGACGGACATGCTTTGTACAGCATTCGAAGGGGTAGAGCAGCTGAATCCGGAGCTCGGTTTCTCCGTGGCAGTGCTGGGCATCGGGCCGGTCGGACTGACGGCAGTACGCTGGTAAACCTGAGCGCATATTTCAGCGGCACGCCTATCGAGATTGATCCGGCTGTCTGGGGATTTGGATATGGGGATAAGACGATTAAGGGATCGGGCTGCCGGAGAGGACGTCTCTGGATGTCCAGGATGGCGCAGCTCATCGCCGCCGGCAGAATTGAACCGGAAAAGCTTATTACAATTAAACCGGTGATTTATAATGATTGATGAAACATGTTGACAGGAATTTCATTTTGATGGTAGAATAACCATGCATTAAAACCCGTAGAGGGTATGTGGATTTTTCTAGCACAGTCTATTTTTCGCCACATAACTGTTATAAGCAGCAGTTATGTGGCGTTTTTTTTGCAATGAACTAAAGGAGGAATTTGAAAGACCTATGAACGATCAGACATTTATGAAAGAACAGCCTGTTTCCAGACTTCTCTGGAAAATGTCGCTGCCCATGGTGATTTCCATGATGGTAAACTCCCTGTATAACATTGTGGACAGTTATTACGTGGCTCAGATCAGCGAGAAGGCCATGACGGCCCTGTCGCTGGTATATCCGGTACAGAATCTGGTCAATGCCGTAACCATCGGATTCGGAGTGGGGTTAAACGCGGTGATTTCTTATCATCTGGGAGCGCAGGAGAGCCGGAAGGCGGATCAGGCGGCGTCCCAGGGATTTCTGTTAAGCCTGATACACGGTATCGCCCTTACCGTGATAAGCATATGGATCATGCCTGTTTTTCTGCCGCTGTTTACTTCTGATGCGGAAGTGATCAGCCTGGGAGTCCGGTATTCCCGCGTGGTGTTCCTGTTTGCCGCGGTGATATCCATGACCTTGTTCTATGAGAAGCTGTTTCAGTCTGTGGGAAGGATGGCTGTATCCATGTTCTGTATGATGTGCGGCTGTATCGCCAACATTATACTGGACCCGGTACTGATCTACGGTTACGGGCCGTTCCCGGTCATGGGAATCGAGGGCGCGGCTCTGGCCACCGGCATCGGGCAGGTGCTGACATTGATTCTGTATCTGGCAGTACATGCGGTAAGGCCGCTTCAGGTGAACGCGCATATCCGTCAGATGGGACTCACCAAAGATATGTGCAGGCGGCTCTATGGGATCGGTATTCCGGCGGTTTTAAATCTGGCGCTGCCGTCCCTCCTGACTTCGGCGCTGAATGCGATCCTGGCGGGTTATTCCCAGATCTATGTGGTCGTCCTGGGAGTATATTATAAGCTGCAGACATTTCTGTATCTGCCGGCCAATGGGATCGTACAGGGCATGCGTCCGCTGATCGGCTACAATTATGGCGCGAAGGAGCAGGAACGTGTGAGAAGAATTTATCGCACCGCGTTGGGAGCCATCATCCTGATCATGGGTCTTGGAACAGTTCTCTGTCTGGCGATCCCGGAACCGCTCATGGGACTTTTTGCGGAGAGTCAGGAGACAGTGGGGGCAGGGGCAAAGGCGCTGCGCATTATATGCGCCGGATTTCTGGTATCCTCGGTCTCCGTAACCACCTGCGGAGCTCTGGAAGGACTGGGGATGGGCGGGCCGTCGCTCCGCATCTCGCTGCTCCGCTATGCAGTCGTCATGATTCCGGCTGCCTGGCTTTTGAGCCTGGCTTTTGGCGCGGAAGGCGTGTGGCATGCATTCTGGATATCGGAGCTTCTGACTGCGGTGGCTTCTGTCTTTATTCTGAGGAAAGCCATGCCGCGGCAGGATTAGATTTTCTTAGGAAAATCTTTTGAAATTCTTAGGAATTCCTTCGGCGGGTCTTAGGAATATGCCAATAGATTATTAAGCTCCTTCTGATATGCTCAATATCAGAAGGAGTGATTTTTTTATGAAGAAGAAAAGAATAGCGGTGTTGTTTGGAGGCTGCTCCACAGAATATCAGGTGTCTTTACAGTCGGCGTACGCGGTGATGAGCCAGATAGATACCTCTCTGTATGATTTAATTCCCATCGGGCTGGAACGTCATACGGGGAAATGGTTCTGGTACCGGGGAGAGTTAAGCAAGATCCCGGAAAACAACTGGTGCAGAGAGAGCGTCTGTACTCCGGTTTTTCTGTCGCCGGACAGAGGGATCCATGGGCTTTTATATCTGGAGAACGGAAGACAGATGATGCTTTCTCTGGACGGCGCGCTTCCTGTCCTGCATGGGAAAAACGGGGAGGACGGCACCGTACAGGGAGCGCTGGAACTGTCCGGCATACGCCTGATCGGCTGCGGAACATTAAGCTCGGCTCTCTGTATGGACAAACTGGCGGCCCACCGGATGGCGGAAGCCGGAGGAATCCTGTGTCCCCGGTCTGTGCTGACAGAGAGCGTGGAAGAAAAATCCATAAAAAAGGCCATGTCTTCGCTTGCCTTTCCGGTATTTGTAAAACCGGTGCGCTCCGGTTCCTCCTTTGGGATCACCCGGGTAAAGAATGATACGGAACTTTTCCCCGCCGTCCGGAAAGCTTTTGAGCACGATACAAGGGTACTGATCGAAGAAGCCGTGGAAGGGTTTGAAGTGGGATGCGCGGTTGTCGGCACCGGAAAACTGATCACCGGAGAAGTGGATGAAATTGAACTGTCGGGTGATTTTTTTGACTATACAGAGAAATATACGCTTAAAACTTCCAGAATCCATGTTCCAGCCAGAATCCCGGCCGCGCTGGCGCAGGAAGTGAAGGAGACTGCCTGCAGGATCTATAGGATCCTGGGGTGTTCCGGGTTCGCGAGAGTTGATATGTTCCTGTCGCCGGACGGGAGGATCTGGTTTAATGAGGTCAACACTGTTCCCGGATTCACGGCGCACAGCCGGTTCCCAAGCATGCTGAAAGCGGCCGGTATATCTTTCGATGAGGTAATCCGTATGATCCTGCAGGAGGGACTGGCATGAGCAAATACTGGATCCGCCCGGAAGACGGGGCGCGGGGCACATTGCTCCTTATATCTCCTGAGCATGCTCTGCGCGGAGGGCCGGAACAGACAAAACTGGTTCCGGCAGTAGATGAGAATGCAGATGTCCTTCTGGAATATACAGCCGCCCGGATGCTCCGGAGGACGCTTATGGATGTGGGAGCCGGGCGCAGGATTACTGCCGTCAGCGGATACCGGCCCCATCAGGAGCAGGTTAAGATATGGGAAGATACGATGCGCAAAGAAGGAGAAAAGTTTACCAGAACCTATGTGGCGAAGCCGGGGCACAGTGAACATGAGAGCGGTCTGGCGGTAGACCTGGCCGAGCAGAGAGAGGAGATCGATTTTATCCGTCCAGAATTTCCGAGATCCGGGATATGCAGAAGGTTCCGGGATATGGCTCCATACCGGGGATTTGTGGAACGTTACCTGTCCGGAAAGGAGAATGTGACGGGGATCGGGGCAGAGCCGTGGCATTTCCGGTATGTGGGTTATCCCCATTCGGTGATTATGACCCGCAGAGGCCTGGTGCTTGAAGAATATCTGCAGTTTTTAAAGGAAGAAACATCTCCGGAACATCCGTATATCTACCGGTCCGGGAATGCGCGGATCGATATCTGCTATCTGCCGTTGGACCAATGGGCGGGTAAAGAACTGGAATGGCCGGATAATCTGCCTGCATTGATATCGGGAACCAATGAAGGCGGGATTGTGTGGACCCGCTGGAGGGAACGGTATGCGTAGAGCAGTATATGCGGGTGTAGACTGGTTCCGGCTTCCGGCCGCGCTTCTGGTCATAGCGATCCACACGGCCCCGCTGTCCGGCATTTCGAAGGGGCTGGACGCAGCGGTGACTTACGGGCTGGGCAGGATCGCGGTTCCCTTCTTTCTGATGACGACCGGTTATTTTCTTCTGGCGCCGTGTTTTGGCGAAAAGCCGGGCAGCCGGGAACGCTGGCGCGGATTTGAGAGAAAGATACTGCTGATCTATGCGGCGTCGACCCTTCTGTACCTTCCGGCCGCCTGGTATGCGGGCAATCTGCCGGGGAATCTGACCGAGGCAGTCCGCATGCTGTTATTTGACGGGACGTTCTATCATCTCTGGTATTTCCCGGCGCTGCTGATCGGAGGCAGGATCGCGCTTGGACTGGGACGGGCAGGGTACCGGAAAGCGCTTACGGCGGCGGGAATCCTGTACCTGATCGGACTTTTCGGCGACAGCTATTATGGCCTGACGGAAGGAATTCCGCTTTTGAAAAAATTATATGGATATCTTTTTCAGATCAGCAGTTATACCAGAAACGGGATCTTTTATACGCCTTTGTTCCTGATTATGGGAGCATTTCTGAGAAATACGGCGAAAAAGATCCGACAGATGGATCTGTGGGTTCTGATTCCGGGAATGGTCCTTCTGGCTGCCGAGGCATATCTGGTCTTCCGGCTGGATCTGGCAAAGCATGACAGCATGTATTTTTCGCTTCCGTTTGTAATGTATGTATTGTATCAGGCATTGTTGTCTGTAAAAGGAACAGCTCCGGGATGGCTCAGGAACGGGACATTATGTGTGTATGTAATCCATCCGCTGATGATTGTTCTGGTAAGGGGAGCAGCAAAATGGACAGGGACTTCCGCTCTTCTGGTGGAATGCGCGCCGGTGCACTGGCTGGCGGTCAGTATGGCCAGTTTCGCGGCAGCAGCGGTGTATGGCGTTCTGTGTGAAAGGAGTCGATGGTTATGGAAAAGACCCGCCGTGCATGGAAAGAAATAGATCTTGAAAATCTGCGGCACAATGTAAACGAATTAAAGAAGCTGCTTCCCCGCGGATGTATGCTGATGCCTGCGGTTAAGGCAGACGCCTATGGGCACGGAGCTGTGCCGGTGGCGCGGGAACTGCAGCGATTGGGGATCCGGGACTTCTGCGTCGCGTCGCTGGGAGAGGGGATCCGGCTTCGGAGAGCCGGTATCCGCAGACAGATCCTGATCCTGGGATATACGCCGGCAGAAGGTCTTGGGGATGTATCCCGTTATCATCTGACGCAGACTGTGGTGGACGAAGCCTATGCCCGTGAACTGGCGTCATTTCCGGGCCGGCTTCAGGTACAGGCCGCGGCAGATACGGGTATGCACCGTCTGGGCATTCCCTGGGACAGGCAGGAAGCCTTTGCGGATCTGTGGAGATATCAGAATCTGGACATAACGGGGATCTTCTCCCATCTTTGCGTGTCGGACGGAGATTCGGAGGAAGAACGATTATTTACAGAGGAACAGGGAAGAAGATACCGCCGGGTGCTGGATATCCTGCCTGAAGCATGCAGGGCCGGACTGCAGACGCATCTTTTAGGAAGTTACGGAATCCTGCGGTATCCGGAACTGGCATTTGGCGGAGCGCGGCCGGGGATTATCCTCTACGGAGTCTGCAGCACCGGACAGGACGCGGATCAATACGCGAAAGGCACAGATTTCCGGCCGGTATTGAGTCTGAAAGCAAGGATTGCCTGTGTGCGGGAGGTGGAAGATGGAGAAGGAGTAGGATACGGACTTGTATATCGGGCCAGGGGAAAAAGACGGATCGCCGTAGCTTCCATCGGATATGCGGACGGGGTTCCCAGAGCTTTGTCAGGAAAAGGACATGCGCTGGTAAGAGGAGTCCGGACTCCCATAGTAGGAAGAATCTGTATGGACCAGCTTTTCCTGGACGTGACCCGTGTGCCGGGCGTGCGGTCCGGTGACGAGGCAGTCTTTATCGGGGAAAGTATGGGGCGCCGGATCCGGGCGGAAGAGATGGCCGATGAAGCAGGCACCATCACCAACGAGCTTTTGAGCAGGCTGGGAAAACGGCTGGACACAGCGGTGCTTGCAGAAAAGGAAGATTCTGTATATAATGATTCCAGCACAAGACGCGGGAGGTATCAGGATGGACCGGGAAAAACTGGAGCGGCAGATCGCGCGGTATCCGATCTGCGAGTACGCATTTATCAGGACGGAAGAGATCCGGTTTCTGGATAAGGTACGCTATATCTGCGAGACAGAATGCCCGCAGTATGGAAAGTCCTGGTCCTGTCCGCCGGCTGTAGGTACTGTGCAGGAATGCAGGGAGCGGTGCGCCCGGTTCGAGGGTGGATTTCTGTTTACCACACTTGCGGAAGTGAGCGATATGGAAAATATGGAAGAGATGCTGGCGACCCGGATGGATCATGAAAAGGTTACGGAGGAGGTGCAGGCGCTTTTCCAGGAGCAGTGCCAGGAGGTGCTGACGCTCTCCACAGAGTCCTGCGCGATCTGCGAAAAATGCGCCTATCCGGATGCGCCCTGCAGACATCCGGACCGGATGTTTCCCTGTGTGGAAAGTTACGGGATTCTTGTGACGGATCTGGCGGAAAAGAGCGGCATCAGCTTTATGAACGGAGCGGGAGTAGTGACCTGGTTCAGCCTCATCCTGTACCGGGAATCCGCGCCGGCCGGACATAAAACATGATTTTCTGCATATAGTATACCAAATGTTCCGGCGGAGGCCTGAACCATGAAATTTCGGGAACGGATGGCGGAAAAACTGAAACTGCCGAAAGACCTGGTGATGGGGGCGGCCGTGCTGACGGTGACCGGGAGAAGCGAAGCCTATGTGGAGAACTACCGGGGGATCATCGAGTACACGGACCAGCGGATCCGCCTTCAGACCAAAACCTGCCAGATGACGCTGTGTGGGGAATGTCTCCATATTGATTACTACACGGAAGACGAGATGAAAATATCGGGGCAGATAGGGGAAATCCGCTATTGTTGACAAACATTCTGAAATTCATCAAGGGCTATGTAGTGATCCGGCTCGGCGGTTACGCGCCGGAGCGTTTCTTAAATCTGTGCAGCCATCATCACATTATCCTGTGGGGGATGAGATCGGTCGGGACAGAATATGAGATGTGCGTCAGTATCGGCGGTTTCCGCAGACTTCGTCCACTGGTGCGCAAAACAAGAACAAAGGTCGTGATTCTGGAAAGGCACGGCCTTCCTTTTATTCTTCACCGGTACCGGAACAGGAAGCTGTTCGCCGCCGGAGCCGTGGCAGGAGCCGTTCTTCTCTATGTCATGTCGCTTTTTATCTGGAATATTCACATCGAGGGCAATTACAGCCTGAGCGACCCGGTAGTGCTGGGCTATCTGGAAAATATAGGCATCGTGCATGGCATGAAAAAAAAGGACGTCCACGGAGAGCAGATAGAGGAGATGCTCCGGGAATATTTTCCGGAGATTACCTGGACCTCTGTGGAGATGAAAGGAACCAGGCTTATCGTTCATATCCAGGAAAATGAAGACGCCGCCTATGATACGGTGCCGGATGAGGAACCTGCCGATCTGGCGGCAGCGGACTCCGGCACGATCGTTTCCATGATCGTCCGCAGCGGGACGCCGTTGGTCTCGGAAGGGATGGAAGTGCAGGAGGGCGATCTTCTGGTGTCGGGAAAAGTAGAAATACTGGATGATGCGGGAGAAGTGGCAGAGACCCATTACGTCCACGCGGACGCGGACGTCCGTATCCGCCGTACAGAGACCTATCAGGAGTCATTTTCCATGAACTATGATAAAAAAGTGTATACCGGACGGGAAAAGACGTCGTTCTATCTGGTGCTGGGCAATAAAAGAATCAATGCGGGAGGTTTTGGGGGTGCATTTGAACAGTCTGAGAGCCTGACGGATGAATTCCCTCTGAAGATCACGGAAAATTTTTATCTGCCAATAGTTTTCGGAAAAAATACAGAAAAAGAATATTTTCTGGAGCCGGCCGCATACTCGGAAGAAGAGGCAAAGGAGAAAGCAGAAGAGGAACTGAACCTGTTTTTCAGAAAAATGGAAAATAAGGGTCTTCAAATTATTGAAAATCGTGTTAAAATAGAGGTCAATGGAGATTTGTGCACCGCCGCCGGGACCTGGGTCCTGGAAAAAGAGACGGCGAAGGAGCAGACTCCGGACATGACAGAGCCTGTGCAGGAAGAACCTGCCGGGGAAAGGGAACAGACATAAGTGACATTAGAAGAACATATTTTTAACATTCCATCGGAACATGAACAAAATGTATGCGGACAGTTTGACGCATATCTGAAAAAAATCGAGAGAACGATCGGCGTGACGGTGATCTCCCGGGACGGAGGACTGAAGCTGATCGGAAATGAGGAACAGGTACGCAGAGCAGGACAGGTGCTGCTGGAACTGGTGGAGCTGTCCAAAAGAGGAAACCAGATCACAGAACAGAATGTGGACTATGCGCTGGCGTTGGCTGTGGAAAAAGACAGCGGAGGCGCTCTTTTATCCATCGACGAAGATACAATCTGCCATACGATCAGCGGAAAATCCATCAAACCCAAGACGCTGGGACAGAAACAGTATGTGGATGCGATCCGGAAAGACATGATTGTCTTCGGCATCGGCCCGGCGGGAACGGGCAAGACCTATCTGGCGATGGCCATGGCGATCAGCGCGTTCAAGGCCAATGAAGTGGAACGGATCATCCTGACCCGTCCGGCCATCGAAGCTGGAGAAAAGCTGGGATTTCTTCCGGGAGATCTGCAGAGCAAGGTGGATCCTTATCTGCGGCCGCTGTATGACGCGCTGTATCAGATCATGGGCGCGGAGAGCTTTCAGAAGAATATGGAAAAAGGCCTGATTGAGGTGGCCCCATTGGCATATATGAGAGGACGCACTCTGGATAATGCGTTCATTATCCTGGATGAAGCGCAGAATACCACGCAGGCCCAGATGAAGATGTTCCTGACCCGTATCGGTTTCGGTTCCAAGGTGGTGGTGACCGGAGATGCGACTCAGAAGGATCTTCCTGCCGATACGCCGTCCGGTCTGGAAGTGGCGGAGAAAGTGCTGCATAAAGTAGAAGGGATCTCTTTCTGCAAACTGACCAGCCGGGATGTGGTGCGCCACCCGCTGGTGCAGAAAATTGTGACCGCCTATGAAGAGTATGAGAAGAAAACGGCGCAGAGAAAGGAACGAAATGACATTAAACATCGAAGAGGAATACGCTCTGGATCTGGGCGTTGACTATGAAGGAACTGCCAGACTGGTCATAGACCGGGTGCTGGAATCGGAGAAATGCCCCTATGAGGCGGAAGTGAATCTGCTGCTGGTCTCGGACGAGGAGATCCACCGGATGAACCGTGAATTCCGGCAGATCGACCGCTCTACGGATGTGCTGTCTTTCCCTCAGGTGGAATATACATCGCCGGCAGATTTTTCCTGGGCGGAAGAACACGAGGCGGACTGCTTTGATCCGGACAGCGGAGAACTGGTGCTGGGAGACATTGTGGTCTCTCTGGATCATGTAAAAGAACAGGCAGCGCAGTACGGACACGGCTGCCGGAGAGAGTTTGCGTTTTTGATTGTCCACAGTATGCTGCATTTGCTGGGATATGACCATATGGAAGCGCGGGAGGCTGCGGTCATGGAGAAAAAACAGGCGGATATTCTGGACAGCCTGGGTATTCGCAGACAGCCTTCGGAAGAATAATACGTAAAGAGGAACTCTATGAGTACAAAAAAACAGAAACAGTCGTCTAACTACATCGTGCAGGGAGGCATCCTGGCAGGAGCATCAATTCTGGTCCGCATCATCGGCCTGATCTACCGGATTCCGGTGACGAGGATCCTGGGACCGGTGGGAAACAGTTATTATTCCGCGGCCTATGAAGTCTATTCCATGATGCTTCTGATATCGTCCTTCAGTCTTCCGCTGGCTGTATCCAAACTGGTGTCCGCGAGACTGGCGAAAGGAAGGGCGAAAAGCGCGTACAAGCTGTTTGGCTGTACGATGCTGTTCGCGCTGGTATCCGGCGGCGCCGCGGCGCTGATTGTGTTTTTTGGCGCTGGATTTTTCAGCGAAGTAGTGGTCAGCACTCCGGAGAGCCGTCTGGCGCTGCAGGTCCTGGCTCCCACCATCCTGATCGTAGCTCTGATGGGGTGCCTGAGGGGATATTTTCAGGGGCTGGGAAGTATGGTGCCGACGGCGATTTCCCAGATCATAGAGCAGATCATCAATGCTGCGGTCAGCATAGGCGCGGCATGGTATCTGTTCCGTTATGGAGCCAAGCTGGATGCCCTGTTATCTACGGAGACGGCTGCATATGCCTATGGCGCGGCGGGAAGCACACTGGGTACCGGTCTGGGGGCGCTGGCGGGCTTTCTGTTTTTGATTTTCCTGACCCTGGTTTTCCGAAGAGTGATGAAAGAACAGATTGCCAGGGACCGTCATGAAAAGACGGAGTCAACCGGACAGATCCTGTATCTGATCCTTGCGACGATTCTTCCGGTCATCCTGAGCACGGCCGTCTACAATATCAGCGGTATTATAGATCAGGGTATCTTCAAGCACCTGCTGGACTACCGTCAGTATGACAGCATGCGAATTGACGAACTATGGGGGATTTTCAGCGGAGAATACAAGCTTCTGACCAATGTGCCCATTGCGGTTGCATCTGCCATGGCATCTTCCGTAATTCCGGAGATGACCCGTGCAAGAGTCAACCGGGATCGGAAACAGATGAGGAAAAAGACAGAGAATTCCATCCGCTTCGTGATGGTGATCTCAATCCCGTGCGCGGTGGGCATGTCCGTTCTCGCGGAACCGATTCTCACGCTTTTGTTCGGAGTGGAAGAGCATACGGCGCTGTCTGCCAGCCTTTTGCAGATGGGAAGCATATCGGTGGTGCTGTACGGCATGTCCACGCTGACGAACGGCATCCTTCAGGGAATGAACAAGATGCGGCTGCCGGTCATACATGCGGCCATAGCGTTGGCGGCGCATGTGGTGCTTCTGGTGGTGCTGCTTCAGGTATTCGATCTTCATATTTATGCGGTAGTATGGGCCAATATCTTTTTTGCATTCCTGATGTGCATATTAAATTCCCGCTCCATTGCCAGATACATGCGTTACCGGCAGGAGATTCGCCGAACTTTCGTGATTCCGCTTGTCGCGTCGGTTCTGATGGGAGCAGTCTGTTACGGATGTTATCGGGGACTGATGCTCGCGGCTAAAAATAATTCCATTGCTACGCTTGTTTCCTGCGCGGCGGGCGTGTTTGTTTATGGAATTGCCATGCTGCTGCTTAAAGGCCTGACGGAAGAGGAACTTCGGCGGTTCCCCAAAGGGTATCTTCTGGTGTCCGTAGCTAAAAAACTGCGTCTGATGTGACATATTTTAGCGTATAAACCTCTTTTTTCCAGTTCATACTAGTGAAAAAGGAGGTTTTATCATGTCCAGAAAAGTTTTGGGAATACTTTTGGGGGCGGTTGTTGTACTTGCCCTGTTCATTTTCGGGTACTGGTACCTGGGAAAAGATGCGGGGACGCCGCCGGAGGAACAGAGAGGGACTGAATTGGTGGAGTCTCTTCCCGCGGAGAACCAGCCGTCGCAGACGGCGGCTGGACAGGATGTCCGGAAAGAAGAACCACAGGCGGAAGAATATCAGTTTGTCCTGGTAAACAACAATAATTATGTGGCAGTCTACAAGCTGCCGGAAAACGAGATCTATGAGTACACGGATGTGATCCTGGATGTGCTTCCCGAGGAACTGCGGGAAGAAATCCGGGAGGGGAAATACCTGAAAGGAGAGGAAGAACTGTATAATTTTCTTGAAAATTATACAAGTTAGCCATTGCCTTTAAATGGCAGATGTTGTACAGTATAAAAGACTAAACTGCCACAACGGGCTGGGTATAAAGATGAATTTAAGAGAACACTTAAAAGATAAAAAAAGAGTCGTGATCAAAGTGGGGACGTCTTCACTGACGCACCCGGAGACAGGGATGATGGACCTGATCAAGCTGGAGAAGCTGGTCAGGGAACTGTCGGATCTGCATAACCAGGGAAAAGAAGTGATCCTGGTAAGTTCCGGCGCTATCGCCGTAGGACGCAAGACTATCGGAATGAAAGAACGCCCCCGGAAGCTGGAGCTGAAACAGGCGTGCGCTTCCATCGGGCAGGCACGGCTGATGATGATCTATCAGAAGCTGTTTATGGAATACAATCAGATCGCGTCACAGATCCTGATGACTAAGAACACTTTTATCAACGGAGAGAACCGGATCAACGCCCGCAACACCTTTGAGACGCTGCTCTCTCTGGGAGCGATTCCCATCGTCAATGAAAACGACACGATCTCCACGTATGAGATCCGCTTTGGAGACAACGATACACTGTCTGCCATTGTAACTGCTCTGGTGGAGGCAGATCTTCTGATTCTGCTTTCAGATATCGACGGCTTATTTACGGATGATCCGAACATGAATCCGAACGCGGAGTTTATAGAGTATGTGGATCATATAGACCGGGATCTGGAGAAAATGGCGAAGGGAGCCGCAAGCGATCTGGGAACCGGCGGAATGTCTACCAAGCTGCATGCGGCGCAGATCGCTACGGCGTCCGGCGCGGAGATGATCATCGCCAATGGACGGGATATGGGAGTCATTCACCGGATCATGGGCGGAGAACCGATCGGAACCCTGTTTAAAAGCAACCGGACGGAAGATTTTTATCTGATTGATTATTTGGAAGAGGATTGACGGAGATTATTGTATGACGGAAGAAAAGATTGCAAGGATCAATGAGCTGGCGCGCAAAGCAAAAGCGGAAGGGCTGACGGAGCCGGAGAAAAAGGAACAGCAGCTTCTGCGGCAGGAATATCTGGCAGATATCCGCAGGAACCTGAAAAGCCAGCTGGATCAGATCGATATGGTAGAAGCAGACGGAAACATCGTGAATCTGGGGGAAAAATATGGGCATGCTGGAAAAAAAGGAAATTAGGGCGGAAGTCAAAAAAAGACGGAGAGAAGCGGATGAAGAGACGCTGCATGAAAAAAGTCTGCAGATTCTGGAACGCTTCAGGCAGTTGTCCGCCTATAAAGACGCTTCTCTGCTGCTGGCCTATGTGGACGCGAAAAGAGAGGTGGAAACCCGCCTCCTGATGCGCTGCGCCTGGGATGACGGAAAGAAAGTGGCCGTGCCCAGAGTAGACGGGGACGGAATCATGCATTTTTACTATCTTCGGAGTCTGAAAGATCTGGAGCCTGGAGCTTTCGGCATTATGGAGCCGCGAGCCGACTGCCGGATCTGTGAACCGGAAGAAGGGCTTCTTCTGATGCCGGGAGTGGCCTTTGACGAACAGGGCCATAGAGTGGGGTACGGAGGAGGATATTATGACCGATATTTGGAAAAGCATCCTCATCTGATACATATTGCGCTGGCGTTTGAATTTCAGATTTTTCCGGAAGTGCCGTCGGAAAAGCACGATATCTGTCCTGACCTGATCGTAACAGAAAACAGAATATTGGGAGGGAAAATCGGAAGATGAAGACACTGGAAGAAATCGGAAAATGTGCGAAGGCGGCCGAACCTGCGCTTCGTGTTCTGAACGCAGGCGAAAAAGACAAGGCGCTGCTGGGAGTGGCGGAAAAATTGCTGGCAGATGCATCATACATTCTGGAGGCAAATGAGAAAGATGTGGTACGGGCTAAGGAAAATGGCATGAAACCGGGGCTGGTGGATCGTCTGATGCTGGATCGGAGCCGGATCGAAGGCATGGCGGAAGGGATCCGCCAGGTGGCGGCGCTGCCGGATCCGGTAGGAGAAGTGCGCTCCATGAAGCAGCGGCCCAACGGCCTGCTGATCGGTCAGAAGAGAGTCCCGCTGGGTGTCATCGGCATTATCTACGAGGCCCGTCCCAACGTGACGGCGGATGCGTTCGCACTTTGTTTTAAGGCCGGTAATGTGGTGATCTTAAGAGGCGGCAGCGATGCATTTTACTCTAATCTGGCTATTGTGGAAACGATCCGCACGGCGCTTAAAGATCACGGCGTTCCGAAGGACGCTATTCAGCTGATCGAAGATACCAGCCGGAAGACAGCCCAGGAATTTATGAAGATGGACCGCTATGTGGATCTGCTTATCCCCAGAGGCGGAGCAGGTCTGATCCGCAGCGTACTGGAGAACAGCCGTATTCCGGTCATTGAGACAGGAACGGGAAACTGCCATATTTTCGTGGACGAGAGTGCGGATCTTCAGATGGCTGTCTCTATTATTTTTAACGCAAAGACTCAGCGGATCGGCGTGTGCAATGCCTGTGAGTCGCTGGTGGTACATGAAAGAGTACTGGATCGTCTGATGCCGCTGCTGAAGAAAAAACTGGATGAAAAACAGGTGGAGATCCGCGGCGATAGAAAAGCGGCTGCTGCAGCGGAGGGAATAGTTCCGGCCACGGAAGAAGACTGGGGAACAGAATATCTGGATTACATTCTGTCTGTAAAGACTGTGGATAGTATCGATGAGGCGATCGCCCATATCAATCGTTACAATACAGGGCACTCTGAAGCGATCATTACTTCTGATTATGCAAATGCGCAGAGATTTTTAAACGAGGTTGACGCTGCCGCAGTTTATGTGAATGCGTCTACGCGCTTTACTGACGGATATGAATTCGGCTTTGGCGCGGAAATCGGCATCAGCACGCAGAAACTGCATGCCAGAGGCCCTATGGGGTTGGAAGCATTGACTTCCTATAAATATATTATTTATGGAAATGGACAGATTCGATGAGAGTAATAGCAGGTACGGCCAGAAGTATGCCGTTAAAAACCGTGAAAGGGATGGATACCCGACCCACAACTGATAAGATAAAAGAGACTTTATTCAACGTGCTGCAGGCGGATGTACCCGGAAGCCGTTTTATGGATTTGTTCAGCGGAAGCGGAGCGATTGCGGTGGAAGCTTTAAGCAGAGGCGCGGAGCATGCCGTGTTGGTGGAACAGAATCCGGGAGCGGTAGAATGCATTCGGGAAAACCTGACATTCACGAGACTGATGGACCGGGCAGAGATTCATAAATGCGATGTGATGACGGCGCTTTACCGGCTGGAGGGGCAGAAACCTTTCGACATTATTTTTATGGATCCGCCCTATAATCAGGGACTGGAACATCAGGTGCTGTCATATCTCGCGGACAGTACGCTTGCGGACGAATACACCGTGCTGGTGGTGGAAGCATCGCTGGAAACGGATTTTTCCTGGCTGGACGGGCTGGGATATCATGCATATAAGACTAAAAAGTACAGAACAAACCAGCACCTTTTCCTGCAGAAAAATTCCTGACACTATAAAGGCAGACGGTTTGGAAAGGATAACAAATGATTCGAGCAATTTATCCCGGGAGCTTTGATCCGGTAACTCTCGGTCACCTGGATATTATCAACAGGGCGTCCCGGACTGTGGGAGAACTGATTGTCGGTGTGTTGAATAATGGCGGAAAAACTCCGTTGTTTTCCATTGAAGAACGTGTTAATATGTTAAATGAAGTAACCGGAGATCTGCCCAATGTAAAAGTGATGTCTTTTTCCGGGCTTCTGGTGGACTTCGCAAAGCATACGCAGGCCACTGTGATCGTACGCGGACTGCGGGCCATATCGGATTTTGATTATGAACTGCAGATGGCGCAGACAAATCGGAAACTGAATCCTGATGTGGATACTATGTTTCTGGCTACAAGCCTGGAGTATGCTTATCTGAGTTCTACAACTGTAAAAGAGGTCGCCAGTTTTGGCGGCGATCTGCGGGAATTTGTTCCGGAATGTATTATCGGGGAGATCCGGCAGAAGATAAAAGAACAAGGATAATCTGAGTATAGAATGGAGAATGCAGTATGGGTAACAGTCGTATAGAGCAGATAATTGAGGAGATTGAAGATTATATTGATACCTGTAAAGGGCCGCTTCTGGGGTCTTCGGATAAGATTGTGGTGAACCGGGAACGGATGGAAGAGCTGCTCAGGGAGCTTCGCCTGAAGACGCCGGAGGAGATCAAACGATATCAGAAAGTGCTGGCAAATAAAGATGCGATTCTGGCGGATGCCCAGGCCAAGGCGGACGCGATCATCGCCCAGGCCAATATCCAAAATCAGGAGCTTGTCAATGAGCATGAGATTATGCAGCAGGCTTATGAACAGGCCAACCAGGTAATCGAAATGGCAACGAATCAGGCTCAGGAGATTCTGGATAACGCTACCAGGGACGCCAATGAGATCCGTCTGGGGGCGATCCAGTATACCGACGATATGCTTGCCAATCTGCAGACAATGGTACAGAATCTTGTGGATTCGTCCAACAGCCGATACGAAGCTATGATGAATAATTTCCAGGATTTTTATAACGTGATTACCAGTAACCGCGCAGAACTGGCGCCGCAGACAAATACAGATAAGTCAGAAGAAGAACCACAGGAAGAGTGATCAGACGGCCCTTCAGCCAGTCCCGTACGCTGAGCGGGCTTTCTGAAAGTACGCTTTGAGTCTGGGCACAGATACATAAGCCGCCGAAAGCGGCACATGCGCATGCAAAGACACTTTTCCAGACAGTGGAGAATCCTTTTGCGCTGCATATGCGGTCGATGCCGCTGCTTACTTCCAGCAGGGCGCTGAGAAATATCTGAGCCGGTTCCGGTATGCGAAGCAGGTTCAAAAATTGCGCGATAATCGTAAAAAGTATGATATATCCGCCCAATCGGGTTACAGTAGTAAAACTATCCATAATACAGGCGTCCAGCATCGGAAAATCCGGTCGATGCAGGACTGCCTGTTCTTTTTTTCCCTGATCAGAAGAAAAATGAAAAAAAGGCCGGCTCAGGATGCCGTACAGGACAGGCAGAGAGTAAAACAGCAGAAACAGTCCCCAGGGAGGTTCCGCACAGCCCAGCCCTGCAGCGCAAAGATAGTTCAGAAAAAATGCAGGGCTGACATTGTTGCAGAATCCCAGCAGATAACGTCCTTCTTCAGAAGAAATGTGGCCGCTTTTCACCAGATCCGCAGTGACTTTTGCCCCCATGGGAAATCCGCACAGAAAACCAGTCAGGACCACATAGCATCCGGATTCGGAGATGTGAAATATTTTTTTCAGGACATGGGCATAGGCCCGGTTCAGTATATGAAACAAGCCCGTATGTACCAGCAGTCCGGACAGAATCATGAAAGGAAGCAGAGAAGGCAGGACAGAGGTGTACCAGAGATCCAGACCGCGGGCGCATCCGGCGGCGATCAGCGCCGGATGGGTGAAAATCAGAAACAGTGCGGAACTGGCCAGGCAGAGGAAAAGTATCTTTTTCAAGAAGCCACCATATAATGAATTGATTCTTTACAGTTTATGGGGCAGGCCGTAAAATATGAATCCAATCCGGCAGATTGCATTTTATCTTACTGCTGTTCTTTTTTCTGCATGCCTGATCCAGGGAGAAATGGTCTGGATCAGCGAATACTCCGGAAAACGCATGCCTGCAGAACAGAACGACGCAGATCTGTTTCAGGAGTACCAGCAGGCAGTGGAAGCCGTATGGGAAGAACTGGAATGGTTTCCGATTCCTCTGTCCGACACGAATCCGCGGGCGGAAGTGACATTTGAAAATTCGTGGCTGGCAGAACGTAATTATGGAGGCATGCGGCAGCATGAAGGTACGGATCTGATGGCTGCCATAGATCAGGCGGGATACTATCCGGTTATCAGCATCACAGACGGAACGGTGGAGCAAATAGGATGGCTGGAAAAAGGAGGATGGCGCATCGGGATCCGTTCCGGAAACGGAAATTACTATTATTATGCCCATCTGCATTCCTACGCGTCTGAATGGAAAGCAGGGGACGCGGTTCAGGCGGGGGAACTTCTGGGTTACATGGGAGATTCCGGATACGGTCCGGAAGGGACTACAGGGGAATTTCCCGTGCATCTGCATCTGGGTATCTATCTTCCGTTGGGAGCGGACCAGGAGAAAGCGGTCAATCCTTACTGGATGCTGCGTTATCTGGAAAGCAGAAAGCTGACATATGCGTATTAGGCAGTTGACAAACCGATTTTCAATGATTATAATGAGCCTGTAATTAATTGAAAAAGCGTTGATGAGACAAGTAAGCTGCAGTAACTGTGCCAGAGAAGGGCGGGAAGCTGGAAATGCCCCCACAGAAAGTATGCTGAAGACCAGCTCGGAGCGGCCCTAATCCGGCCCGGTGACCCCGTTATCGTCAGAATGAAGCGGCTTGTCCGATGTTTTTCGGAGAGCAAAAAGGGTGGAACCGCGATATGAGAGATCGTCCCTTTCTGTCAGAGATGACAGAAAGGGTTTTTTGTTGCACAAAAAACAGAAACGGCTCTCGTAAGAGTGATGATTCTGAAAAAATAAAAGGAGTGTAGAGATCATGAAAGTAACGTTGAAAGACGGCTCCGTGAAGGAGTACGATAAGAGCATGTCTGTATATGATATTGCTCTTGACCTGAGTGAAGGACTGGCGCGGGCGGCGTGCGCGGGAGAAATTGACGGTGAGGTTGTAGATATCCGTACGGTGGTGGACAAGGACTGTCAGCTGAATATTCTGACGATGAAAGACGAAAAGGCCCTGCCGGTGCTGCGGCATACCGCCAGCCATGTGATGGCGCAGGCCGTGAAACGCCTTTACCCGGGAGTCAAGCTTGCGATTGGTCCCTCTATATCGGACGGCTTTTATTATGATATGGAATTTGAGACCCCTCTGACTTCAGATGATTTCGGCAAGATAGAAGCGGAGATGAAAAAGATCATTAAAGAAAACCTGGAAATTGTCCGGTTTACCAAACCGCGTGCGGAGGCAATCGCCTTTATGCAGGAAAAAGGAGAGCCGTATAAAGTGGAACTGATTCAGGATCTGCCGGAAGACTCGGAAATCAGTTTTTATCAGCAGGGAGAATTTGTAGATCTCTGCGCGGGCCCGCATCTGAAGAGCACCAAAGACGTGGGAAAAGCTTTCAAGATCATGAGTCTGGCCGGAGCGTACTGGAGAGGCGACGAGCATAACAAGATGCTTACCCGTCTGTACGCAACTGCTTTTCCGAAAAAAGAAGAGCTGGAAGCTTATATTACCATGATGGAAGAAGCAAAAAAGAGAGATCACAGAAAGCTGGGAAAAGAGCTGGGGCTTTTCATGATGCATGAGGCCGGTCCCGGATTTCCGTTCTTCCTGCCCAAGGGAATGGTCCTGAAAAATACACTGCTGGATTACTGGAGAGAGATCCATAAAAAAGCCGGCTATGTGGAAGTGTCCACGCCGGTGATCCTGAACCGCAGTCTCTGGGAGACTTCCGGACACTGGGATCATTATAAAAACAATATGTATACGACGGTGATTGATGAAGAAGATTATGCCATCAAACCGATGAACTGTCCGGGCGGCGTGCTTGTGTATGCGTCCGAACCCCGTTCTTACCGGGATCTTCCTATCCGTATGGGAGAACTGGGGCTGGTACACCGTCATGAGAAGTCGGGACAGCTTCACGGCCTTATGCGTGTGCGCTGCTTTACGCAGGACGATGCCCATATCTTCATGACGCCGGATCAGATCAAGGATGAGATCAAGGGCGTGGTTGCGCTGATTAATGAGACCTATTCTCTGTTCGGATTCCAGTACCACGTGGAGCTGTCCACCCGTCCGGACGATTCTATGGGAAGCGATGAAGACTGGGAGATGGCAACGGACGCTCTGAGAAACGCGCTGGATGAACTGGAACTTCCGTATGTGGTCAACGAAGGGGACGGCGCGTTCTACGGGCCGAAGATAGATTTCCATCTGGTAGACTGCATTGGACGTACCTGGCAGTGCGGTACGATCCAGCTGGATTTCCAGCTGCCGCAGCGTTTTGAACTGGAATATGTGGGCGCCGACGGAGAAAAACACCGTCCGATCATGATCCACAGGGTGGTTTTCGGATCCATCGAACGTTTTATCGGTATCCTGATCGAGCATTATGCAGGAGCCTTTCCGACCTGGCTGGCGCCGGTGCAGGTACGCGTGCTTCCGATTTCTGAAAAGTATATGGGATATGCGAAAGAAGTGGAGAAGAAACTGAATGATGCAGGCGTGCGCGTGGAACTGGACGAACGTTCCGAGAAGATCGGATATAAGATTCGTGAGGCGCAGACGGCCAGAATCCCGTATATGCTGGTGGTCGGTCAGAAAGAAGAAGAAGACGGCACAGTTGCAGTAAGGAGCCGCGCAGCCGGAGATGAAGGTGCAAAGGCGCTCGACGATTTCATTGCAGGCATTCTGAAAGAAATAGAGACAAAAGAAAATCGGCAGGCACAGCAGAAATAGATATCCGAAGTCCAGCAAAGCAACAGTCAGCCTTGTCAATCGGGAAAAAAAATGGTATGCTGTTAATAGTCAAGACGACACACCATACGACAGGAGGCATTGCAGTGATCGAGGCAACGAGCTGCGGCGGTGTGGTTATATTTCGAGGGAAGATTCTGCTCTTGTATAAGAATTATAAGAACAAATATGAGGGTTGGGTGTTGCCGAAAGGAACCGTAGAACCTGGCGAAGACTATCCTGAGACGGCAGTCCGGGAAGTCAGGGAAGAGACAGGAGTCAGTGCCAGGATCGTCAAATATATCGGCAAGAGCCAGTATTCATTCACCGTACCGGAAGATGTGGTGGAGAAAGATGTTCACTGGTTCCTGATGATATCAGACAGTTATTACAGTAAGCCACAGCGCGAGGAATACTTTGTAGATTCTGGGTATTATAAATACCATGAGGCGTATCATCTGTTGAAGTTTCCAAATGAGAAACAGATTCTGGAAAAAGCGTATAACGAGTATATCGAGATGAAGAAAAATAATCTTTGGGGAAATCACAGATGAGAAAAGAGGTTGTTGGAAACAGCAGCCTCTTTTTCAGAAAAGGGTGAAAAGATGAGATGGTATCGGGAACTGTATCTGGGACCCACGGCGTCCCGGCACATCCGCAGGATCCGTAAAAAAGCCAGAGACGGTCGGGTTATGGCAGGCGTATATTATATCACCCCTTCTTCGACCGGAGAGGGGCTTTTGGATGTATATCACAACGGGATGCTGAAACAGCCTCTGTTTTCTCATCTGCAGTGCACGGATATTGTGGGTGTGGCGTACGGAAAACTTGAGGCGACGGAACTTGTCCGGGTGATTATGGAAGATATCTATCGGAAAACCGGTGGACTTGATGTCCGAAATTATTTCAAAGATCAGGATTTTGGGGAATACTAATGGTGCATATCATACTGTTGATTTTGAAGACAGCGGGAATTGTATTCCTGTCTCTTCTCGGAATTGTACTTTTACTTCTTGCCGCAATATTGTTTTTGCCCGTCACGTATAGGGTGTATGCGGAAAAAGAAGAAAAGATAAAAGTACACGCTGCCGGAGGATGGATGTTCCGTATGTTGTCGGTTCACTACCGATTGGACGAAAATGGTCGGGATTTTGTGGTCTGTTTTTTAGGAATCCCCATATATCGGCCGGGAAAAGAAAAACGATCATCTCGCTCTTCAAAAAAGAAGCGAAAAACATCTCTGCCGCATAAGCAGCTGACAGAATCAAAGCCTGAGTGCGGTACCGGAGAAGAATCTTCCCGTGTACATGCGTCCGAGCAGAATGAAGAGCCGGCGGCAGCGGCAGATACTTTGGCTGATCTGAAAGAAGAAAAAGGTGCAGACCGGAAAAGAACAGACCGGAAGAGGGGATTTTTTGGCAGACTTGCCTATGCAATCCACAGGATCTGTGATAGAATTAAGACAATATGGAATGTATGCCGTAAAATTCCACGTACAGTTCGTTCTCTGCTGGATCGCAAGGACCAGTTGCTGGAATTTTGGGATCTGGAGGAGCATCGGCGGGCACGTGAGGCGATCTGGAAAGAGTTCCTTTATTTGAGAGATAAAATCCGGCCAAGAAAAATTCTCGGATATATTCATTTTGGATTCGATGATCCGGCTGTGACCGGGATCTGCATGGGAGCTGCCAGTGTCCTTTATTCATGGTATCCGGAAAAATTTGAACTGAGACCGGATTTTGACCGGCAGGTTCTCGAGGGAGAGATATTCTTTCGAGGAAAACTCCGGCTTTATGTTTTGGTAATGATTGGTCTGCGAATCTGGTTTAATCGGGATATCCGCCTGATGTATGAACACTGGAAAGAATTATAGGAGGTTCTTATGAGCGAAAAGAGCATGAACAACAATTTTGAGTCTACAGTGTCTTCTCTGTTCAAGGGGATGGATCATTTTATCTCCAGCAAGACAGTAGTGGGAGACGCCATTACTGTAGGGAATACTATCATACTTCCGCTGGTGGATGTCACATTCGGCGTCGGTGCGGGAGCCGCGTCCAACGATAAGAAAAATAACGGAGGAGGAGGTCTGGGCGGAAAGATTTCCCCCAGCGCTGTGCTGGTAATCAAGGATGGAAATATCCGCCTGGTCAATGTAAAAAATCAGGATGCAGTAACTAAAGTACTGGATATGATTCCGGATTTCGTAGACAAGTTTACTTCGGGGAAGAAATCAGATCCGGAAGTAGAAAAGGCGGTAGACGATATATTGCACGGAGAAGATTAATGATCTGCTAAGAAATATGAAAATGCATAAAAATAGTTGCAGTCTTCTGCTGCAGATGGTATTGTTTTATTAACTACTGTGTACAAAGGAGATTGTGTTATGTGGAAACAACGGAATGTTGCGCTGGGGATTGTTTTCAGTCTTATTACCTGCGGTATTTACGGACTGTACTGGCTGGTATGTCTGACGGAGGACACCAATGCGGCAGCAGGAGAAAACGGAACGTCTGGTGTGATGGCTCTGATTTTTACTATTATTACCTGCGGCATTTATGGACTGTATTGGGCATACAGATGCGGGGAAAAACTGGATAAGGCGAAAACCATGAGAGGAATACCTGCTTCCAATGGGGGAGTTCTTTACCTGATCCTGTATATTTTCGGCGGTGTAATCGCGTACGCGCTGATTCAGCATGAGCTGAATAAATTGGCAGAAGCATGATGAATTACAAAAGAGGACTGAAAGTTCTGGCGGTGCTTGTACTTCTTGCCGGATATTATCTGTTCCTGAGATACACCGGAACAGGCATTCCCTGCCTGTTCCGGTATTTTTTTCATATGGAATGTCCCGGATGCGGAATCAGCCGGATGATTCTGGCCATATCCACGGGGGAATTCAGAGAGGCTTTTCTGTCCCATCCGGTTCTTTTCTGCTGGAGTCCGTTCCTGCTATGGCTTATTGCGAAAAATACAGCGGCGTATCTGTATGGAAAGCCGGTTTTTTTGCGTAAATGGGAGAAAGCAGGAACCGTTTTGCTCCTGATATCTTTATTGCTGTTTTTTGTGTGGAGAAATCTCCCTCCGGCGTTTTCAGAGACGATCCGGATGAAGTTTGTTGACATTTCAGCAAAAATATAAAAATTTTGCTTGCAAATCGGAAGAACTTCTGATAGAATAACAGAAGTTGTGAGTCTGCAAGGCTCAAATAAGCCTAAGGAGGTGCAATGATGGCTAAGTGTGCAGTTTGTGACAAGAGTGTTCACTTTGGAAACAATGTGAGTCATTCCCATAGAAGATCCAACAAAATGTGGAGATCCAACGTGAAGTCCGTGAAAGTGAAAGTGAACGGCGGAGCAAAGAAAATGTATGTATGCACTTCTTGCTTAAAATCCGGTAAAGTAGAGAGAGCTTAACCGGCTGTGATATGATCGAAGATGCAGGGTGGAGCTGCCGCGTGTGCGGTGGCTCCGCTTTTTATACCCTGCCGTACTGGTGTTCAGCAGCTGAAATAACAGAGATATCCGCAGATCAAAAAGACGGCGGAGAGCAGAATCCGAATGAAGAAATTATCTTCCGGAAGAAATAGTGTAAGAAAGATGCCGAGTCCGATCCAAAACAGGACAAATCCAACTGTTTTTTTCATGATTGCTTCACCGCCCTGTCTTTTATTCTAAATATATGCAGGAAAAATGAAAAAAGCAAAATTTTATTTCTTTTTTACAGTGATTAGGGTATAATAAATATTGATTATGCAGATTAACTGGGAGGTATTCATATGCAGGGACAGATTAATACAGACCTTGGAAGTATTTTGATTGACGCCGATGTGGTTGCCACATATGCAGGCTCTGTAGCGCTTGGCTGCACTGGCATTGTGGGTATGGCATCGCTGGACATGCGTGACGGGATCATGAAGCTGTTGAAAAAAGACAGTATAAAGAGGGGTATCGAAGTCGCGATTGAAGACAATGAGATTTATCTGGCATTCCATGTCATAGTGGCTTATGGGGTGAATATTCCGGTAGTTTCTGAGAACCTGATTGATTCGGTGAAATATCAGGTGGAAGAATTTACCGGCATGAAGATCGGTAAGATCGACATCTTCGTGGAAGGTGTAAGAGTGATAGATTAGTGAGGGAGGATCTTAATTGTGATTAAGACGATCGATGCCCGGATGGTCGCGAAGATGTTTCTGGGCGGTGCAAAAAATCTGGAATCAAAAAAAGAATGGATTAACGAACTGAACGTATTTCCAGTGCCGGACGGAGACACGGGAACAAACATGACACTGACGATCACCGCCGCTGCGGCTGAAGTGAACGCTCTGTCGGATCTGAATATGGAGAACCTTTCCAAGTGTATCTCTTCCGGATCCCTGCGCGGCGCGAGAGGTAATTCCGGTGTGATTCTTTCTCAGCTGCTCCGCGGCTTTACCAAAGGAATCAAGGAACATGAAGAGCTGGATGTGATCGATCTGGCGGGTGCCATGCAGAAAGCAGTCGAGACGGCGTACAAAGCGGTGATGAAGCCAAAGGAAGGAACAATCCTGACTGTGGCAAAAGGAGCTGCGAATAAGGCGGCAGAACTGGCGCAGACAGAGGAAGATATTGAAGAATTCTGTATACAGATTCTGGCAGAAGCAGAGGCTGTCCTGGAAAAGACTCCGGACATGCTTCCGGTTCTGAAAGAAGCGGGCGTCGTTGACTCCGGCGGACAGGGTCTGGTGGAAGTGCTGCGGGGAGCGTTGGATGCGCTTCAGGGCAAAGAGATTGATTATGCGTTCGAAGCGCCCAGGAAAGAAAATATAGTAAAGATCAGCCCGCAGACAGAGACAGATATTAAATTCGGATATTGTACAGAGTTTATCATCATGCTTGAAAAACCTTTCGATGAAAGGACAGAGATGGATTTTAAAGGTTTCCTGGAATCCATCGGCGATTCGATCGTAGTCGTGTCAGACGATGATATCGTCAAGGTACACGTACATACGAACGATCCCGGACTGGCTATCCAGCGGGCGCTTCAGTATGGCGGACTGTCGCGTATGAAAATCGATAATATGCGTTTGGAGCACGAAGAAAAGCTGATCAAGGATGCCTCTAAAATCGCTGCAGAAGAAGCAAAGAAAGAAAAGAATTTATCCGCGCCAAAAGAAGGGCCTCATAAAGAGATGGGGTTCATCGCTGTATCAGCAGGCGAGGGACTGAGTGAAATATTCCAGAGTCTTGGTGTGGATTACCTGATCGAAGGCGGACAGACCATGAATCCCAGTACGGAAGACATGCTGCAAGCGATCAGCCAGGTGAATGCGGATAATATTTTTATTTTGCCGAATAACAAGAATATTATCCTGGCGGCCAATCAGGCAGGTTACCTGACCAAGGACAAAAAGATTTATGTGATCCCGACCAAAACGGTTCCTCAGGGCATTACGGCCATGATCAATTATATTCCGGAAGAAACCCCGGAACAGAATGAGGCCCGTATGCAGAGCGAGATCATGAACGTGAAGACCGGCCAGGTAACTTATGCTGTTCGGGATACCAGAATCGATGATAAAGAGATCCATGAAGGAGACATCATGGGTATCGGAGACAAAGGAATTCTTTCTGTTGGCAAAGATATTGCGGATACAACTCTGGATATGCTGGACCAAATGGTAGATGACGATACAGAGATTGTCAGCGTCTATTATGGAGCGGAAGTGGAAAAGTTCCAGGCGGAGGAACTGGGCCGCAGAGCAGGAGAGAGATATCCGAATGCGGAGGTAGAAGTGCATGACGGCGGTCAGCCGGTCTACTATTATGTAATATCGGCGGAATAATGATAAAGGTGCGGGGATCTCACACATAAGGAGTGTTCCCGCGCTTTTTTAATGGAGGAATATATGGAACTTCAGGATCCCATTACCGGCCTGAAAGGTATAGGAGAAAAAAAAGCTGTACCGTTTGCGAAAGCAGGGATTTATACAATATCGGATTTGCTGCAGTATTACCCCAGATCTTATGATACTTTTGAGGAACCTGTCCCCGGATGCATGCTGGAAGAAGGAACCCGCTGCTCGGTTTATGCCTGTGTACTGTCGGTATCAGGTATCCGACGCTTTCAGAGATATCAGATTTTTACCGCGCAGCTGCAGACAGAAGATGGAGAAACAATTCAGGCGGTTTGGTTTAACATGCCTTTTCTGCGAAAGTGTTTTCCGGCCGGCAGCCGCTATGTTTTCCGCGGAACCATCAGCAGGAAAAAAGACCAGTGGAGAATGGAACAGCCAGAGCACTTTGCGCTGGATGCATATGAAAAAATGCGTAATGTTATGCAGCCCAGGTATCCTCTGGTATCCGGTCTGACGGGACATATGGTTTCCAAAGCGGTAAAGCAGGTACTGGATGGAGGAATGGTCTATGTTCCGGAGTACCTTCCGGAGTCTGTCCGGGAAAAATACGGCCTGGAAAAAGAATGGGACGCATTAAAAGGCGTCCATTTCCCGATTGAAGAAAGGCAGATGATCCGATGCAGAAACCGTCTGGTATTTGATGAATTTCTGTTGTTTATTCTGGCTCTGCGCAGGCTGAAAGAGAGCGGCGGTTTGCAGGTGTCGGAGGTACAGATGGTAGAGACGGCTTATACAGCCCGCCTGACAGAATCGCTCCCTTATGAACTGACCGGGGCACAAAAACGGGTCTGGGGAGAAATACTGGGGGATATGACTTCCTCTAAGGTAATGAACCGTCTGGTTCAGGGAGACGTGGGATCCGGTAAGACTATTCTGGCTGTATTGGCACTGATCACGGCCGGGTGCAACGGATACCAGGGGGCGATCATGGCGCCGACAGAAGTCTTGGCAAAACAACACTATCAGTCCATTACTCAACTGTTCCGAACGCATGATATTCCGCTGAGACCTATCCTTCTGACCGGTTCTATGTCCGTGAAAGAGAAAAGGGCGGCCTATGAAGAAATTCAAAGCGGTACCGCGCAGATCATTGTGGGAACGCATGCTCTGATCCAGGAAAAGGTGGTCTACCACAGGTTGGGACTGGTAGTGACGGACGAACAGCACCGTTTCGGGGTGCGTCAGAGGGAATCCCTGGCTGAAAAAGGGTGTTTTCCTCATGTACTTGTTATGAGCGCAACTCCGATCCCCAGAACTCTCGCTATTATTGTTTATGGAGATCTGGACATTTCTGTAGTGGATGAGATGCCGGCTGACCGCCTTCCCATAAGGAATTGCGTGGTGGATGAATCTTACCGTCCTAACGCCTATCGTTTTATAGAAAAGGAAGCGTCTCAGGGGCACCAGATCTATATTATCTGTCCCATGGTGGAGGAGAATGACGAGCTGGAATTGGAGAATGTCACAGATTATGCCAGAAAACTGGAAAAAGTCTTTCCGCAGTTTCAGGTTGCCTGCCTTCATGGAAGGATGAAGCCGAAAGAAAAAAATGAGATCATGGAGCGTTTCGCGGAAGGGGAGATCCAGATTCTGATCTCGACAACTGTGATTGAAGTGGGGATCAACGTGCCCAATGCCACCGTTATGATGGTGGAAAATTCAGAACGTTTCGGGCTTGCGCAGCTTCATCAGCTCCGCGGACGTGTGGGCAGGGGAAAAGCCCAGTCTTACTGCATTTTCATGACCAGCAGCAAAAGCAGGGAAACCAGGAAAAGACTGGAAGTATTGAATCGTTCCAATGACGGTTTTTATATAGCCAGCGAGGATCTGAAAATGCGGGGGCCGGGAGACCTGTTCGGAATCCGGCAGAGCGGGATCCTGGAATTCAGAATCGGAGATGTGTTTCAGGATGCGAAGGTGCTTCAGATGGCGGGCCGGGCGGCGGACGAGTTCCTTGAAAGGGATCCGGATCTGTCTCTGAAAGAGCATCGCATGCTTTTCGAAAGGCTGGAGCGCTATCTGGAAAAGAGCGGAGAACAGCTGAATCTGTGAGCTGATATAAAGACGGCGGACTGCCGCATATTTTGCAGCAGCCCGCCGTTATTTACTGGGGGTTTATAAACAGAGATTATTTCCCTGCCATCTGACGTTCCTGGGCTTCGATCATTTTTTTGACCATATATCCGCCTACGGAACCATTTTGTTTTGAAGTCAGGTCGCCGTTGTAACCGTCGGTCAGCGGGACACCGATCTCGCTTGCCACTTCGTACTTGAAACGTTCGAGGGCATTCATAGCCTCCGGTACTGCAGCTTTGTTAGTAGATTTAGACATAATAAACTCCTCCTTACTGCAGAGCTTGAAAATAATCCGCTCTGCAATTTGTTGTTGTTTGTTACATCCCTAGTATGTGCACGAACAAAAACAATACACTGTCAATAGTTTCATTTTTTGTCGGACTGTGCCAGAAAAATATCTTGAGTTTCCGCAAACTGTAGTTTTAAAATGAATGTAGTCTCCCAAAGCACCAA